>Ga0209835_1000811_pt1 | contig 19066 bp, 17 predicted proteins | sample LakKivwa52mmetaG_FD_184138 | JGI IMG/M metagenome (GOLD analysis project Ga0209835, IMG submission 184138) | Anoxic lake water microbial communities from Lake Kivu, Rwanda to study Microbial Dark Matter (Phase II) - Lake Kivu water 52m metaG... | ecosystem: Environmental > Aquatic > Freshwater >...
AATGCCAAACAGCCCAAGAGGAAGATTTTGATGGAACCCCAAGTGAGAAAGACATCTGCCGATGTTCTAGCTCCTACGGTTAAACCGATCAGAACGGTTACAATATCTATCAATACCGTGCGTGATGATACAGCAAGGCGCTCTGTAACTCCACTTTCTTTGAGTAGATTACCCAAGAATAGCATTGCCAATAGTACTACGCTACCGGGAGCAATGAGTGCGGTGACGATAAAGGCGACGAGTGGGAAGATGATTTTCTCTTTTTTGGAAACGATTCGAGGAGCTTTCATCTTTATCCGGCGCTCCGCATCATTAGTTAACAGCCGCATGATGGGCGGTTGAATTACCGGCACCAGAGACATATAGGAATAAGCAGCCAAGGCAATGGGACCGATCAAGTGAGGCGCAAGCTTGGAAGCGAGAAAGATCGATGTAGGTCCATCAGCTCCACCGATTATTCCGATTGAAGCGGATTCTAATACATTAAAGCCTAATAGCAATGAACCCATGAAGGTGGCAAAAATCCCAAATTGGGCTGCTGCCCCCAAAAGAATCAGCTTGGGGTTGGCAATAAGGGTCGAGAAATCTGTCATTGCACCTATTCCCAAGAATATCAGTGGTGGGTAGATCCCCTTGTTTACTCCAAAGTAAAGGAAATTCAGGACAGAGCCGGAATCATTTACACTGAGCCCTTGTTCAGCGACTCCAGGGATGTTTCCCACGACAATACCAAAGCCAATGGGGACTAACAGAAGTGGCTCAAACTCTTTGACAATGCCCAGATAGATAAACAACAAACCGGCGGCTATCATGACAACGTAGCCCAAGCTAAAATTTAGGAATCCTGTTGTCTGTAAAAACTGATATAGTTCTTGCATGGTTATGACTCCAACTCAACTAGGGGGTCACCTTCCTGTACCATATCCCCTTTTTTTGCAAGCACATTCAAGATGCGTCCAGGTTTTAAACTATGGATTTCGGATTCCATTTTCATTGCCTCTAGAATAAGCAGGACTGAATCCTCAGTTACGGTATCTCCAGGTTTTACTAGGACATCGACAATTACACCCGGAATGGGGGCACGTTGAATCTTATCTGTAGAAATTGAGGCTGAGAGGTCAACAACCGGTTGGGCTGGTTTACGTTTGCTTGCTGGGATGACTTTCTCGGCTTGATTGGCGATTTCCATTATCATTAAGATATCCCCTTCTTGTACTGGAGAACGCTCTTTCACAGAGATCTTGGATATTTTGCCGTCCAATGGGGCAGCAATCTCGGATTCCATTTTCATCGCTTCGAGGACAAGTAGGGTTTGACCTTTGGTAACGGTGTCGCCCTCTTTTACCGCAATTGAAGATATTACACCAGGTATGGGGGCTTTGACTTCGCCACTATTGATATCTACTCCGCTCGAGAAAGAGGGAGCCAAGGGAACGGCTTTATCTTGGGATGCCAATTGCGGGATGAGGGAGGTTTGATCTGGTTCGATTTGAATGTAATACTCATGACCATTAACGCACACCTTGGCATGGGTTCCACTATACTCCAGTACCTTGGTATCGTACTTTTCTCCGTTGATATTGAGTTTGTATGTTTTCATGTCTTAGCTCCTCTTGCGGCTAAATTCACGGTTGGGCATGGATTGGATTTTGGTAGCTCTCCACATATTGACAGGGGTGCGCTTGAAGGTAAGCAACAATCTGCGCCGCTCCTCAATTGATTGAATGTGGATGTGCAAAGCAGTTATGGCAGCTACAATTATACCCTTGTTCAAGACATCTGGTGCTGTCACTTTGCCGGTTTTACTAATCTTGATGATATCCTTGGGCTTCTGTTCTCTATTGAGGTGTACCAATTGGCTTATGATTATGCTCGAAATAGCCAGCGAGATAAAAACGACTAACATCCCAACAAAGGTTATACTCGATCCATAGGTGATGATGTCATTGTGAAAATCTGCTATGGAAGCTAGGACTTGTTCCGGAGTTTTCTCAACTAGTTGCAAGGAATAATTGTCGCTACTGCGATCAAGTGGGTCAAGCTCCAAAAGCTCTTTAAGCTTTTTTATGGGAATGTTGAAATTCCGGGCAACCTCAGCAACAGAGTTCATTTCGTTTATCCCAAATACAAGGGATTGATGCGCTAGAAGTGCTTGATATGGAGAAATATCAAGCTGACGTAAAGATTTTTCGTCCAATTGGCGATTGTTTACCTCGAGTTTCAGATACTTTTTCCATGTGTTGATGTCGGCAATATCAAGTTTTTTTGCTACTACAGATAGCCGGTCATTTTCTCTGAAGCCATACTCCAAAGCGATATCTTTTTCCATCTTCTCAGCCAAACTATCACTAACGACGATCGAGACATCCGCAACCTTGACGGGCTCTGGCTTGACCGGCGGTGCCGGAAGAACTACCCACACAGACAAGATTAAGAGGATTATTAGTAGCTGCTTCATAAGTCCTCTACAATGGGATGTTTCCGTGCTTGCGTGCTGGAATTACGTCCTTTTTATTGGCAAGGATTTCCAAGGCTCTGATCAACCTAAAGCGAGTACGGGCAGGTTCTATGATATCATCAATATATCCCTTTTCAGCAGCGTTGAAGGGGTTGGCAAACTTCTGTCGATATTCTTCTTCCTTTTCCAACAGCACTTTTTTGGGGTCTTCGGATTCCATGGCTTCCTTGCGGAAGATTACTTCAACCGCACCCTTGGGACCCATAACAGCTATCTCAGCAGTAGGCCATGCATATACAAAATCTGCTCGCATGTGTCTGCTGTTCATCACACAATATGCACCACCATACGCTTTGCGGATTATGACTGTTACTTTGGGGACTGTCGCTTCGGCAAAGGCATATAGAAGTTTTGCACCATTGCGGATGATGCCATTATGCTCTTGATGAGTTCCCGGCAAGAAACCTGGGACGTCTTCCAAAACTATCAAGGGGATATTGAAAGCATCGCAAAATCTTACGAAACGTGATGCTTTGACGGATGCATCAATGTCTATCACGCCAGCCAATACCTTGGGTTGGTTTGCTACAATACCTACGGGATGTCCATTCATACGAGCAAATCCAACAACGATATTTTGAGCAAAATTGCCTGCGACTTGCAGAAATTCACCATCATCAACAATAACATGGATCACATCAAGGATGTCATAGGGCTTGTTTGCATTTTCAGGGATGATATCATTTAACTCTTTGCAATGCCTGTCAATTGGGTCTGATGTTGGCATATAGGGAGGGTCTTCCATATTGTTGGAAGGAATATAGCTGAGGATTTTTTTGATCAGAAGCGCAGCGTCTTCTTCACTGGCAGATACAAAATGCGCCACACCGCTCTTGCTGGCATGGATTCTGGCTCCGCCTAAGTCTTCGGTGCTTACGGTTTCGTTTAAGACGGTCTTTACTACCTTGGGTCCGGTTACGAACATGTAGCTATTTTCTTTGTCCATAATGACAAAGTCTGTAATAGCTGGAGAATAAACTGCTCCACCCGCACAAGGCCCGAGGATCGCAGATATCTGTGGGATCACTCCGGAACACATGACGTTTCGCCAAAAAATCTCCGCATAACCTGCAAGGGCATCAACGCCCTCTTGGATTCTCGCACCTCCGGAATCGTTGAGACCGATTACTGGGCAACCGTTTTTCAGAGCCATGTCCATGATCTTGCAAATCTTTTCTGCATAAGTCTTTGATAATGAACCACCAAAAACCGTAAAATCTTGAGCAAAAACATATACCACTCGCTCATTGATAGTGGCACAGCCGGTTATTACCCCATCGCCAGCAATTTTGGATTTTTCCATGCCAAAATTGGTACACTGGTGAGTAACAAATATGTCAAACTCTTCAAAGCTATCCGGATCGACCAAGAGCTGGATCCGTTCCCGTGCTGTTAACTTCCCCTTGGCATGCTGTTCTGCTATTCGTTTTTCTCCGCCTCCCAGAAGAGCACTGTCTCTCTTGCTGCGGAGGTCTAAGATCGATTTTGGAATTTCCATTTCATCATCCTCATGTAAAAATTGCTTGATTTAGAGTGCTCTCAGTAAACGAAGCAGCACCAATCTCCATACCATCCATGCTGCCTCCCAAGCTATTTTGCGAGACATTTTGGATACACCGTTTATTCTTTCCGTAAACACGATCGGAATCTCTATGATGTTATAGCCTTTTGCCCATGTCCGATAATTCATTTCGACTTGAAAGGCATAACCATCGGAGAGGATTGAATCCATATTTATCGCCATCAATACCTTGCTGCGAAAACACTTAAAGCCACCGGTTGGATCCTTGATTGGCATATTGGTGATCGTACGCACATATTTTGAGGCAAAATAACTGAGTAGCAATCTCTTGATTGGCCAGTTGATTATATTGACACCATTACAATATCTAGACCCTATCACCAAGTCTGCAGTTTCGGCAGCTTTCAGCAATCGGGGTATATCATTGGGATTGTGGCTAAAATCGGCATCCATCTCCAAGATGTAGTCAAAACCATGTTCCAGTGCATAATGAAAACCACATACGTAAGCAGAACCGAGCCCCAGTTTTCCACTGCGCTCCAGCAAATGTATTCTTTTCTCACTCTCCATCATGGGCTTGATCAAGTCAACCGTTTTATCCGGAGAATTATCATCAATAATTAATATCTCCAATCTCGGGTCTTGGCTAAGAGTTGCCCCAATCAACTTTTGAATATTCTCTCTTTCATTATATGTAGGGACAATCACTAAGGCTCGCATATTGTGTTCTTCCTTTTAAACAAGCTATTTATCGATATTGTTTCTTAACAATTGGTTCTCTGGTACTGCACGTAAGGTCTTGGCAGGTGTTCCCAATACTATCATAGCTTCCGGTACGTCTTTGGATACCACTGAACCCCCCGCAATCGTCGCATCCTCGTGGATAATCTTGCCTGGGAGGATTGTGGCATTGACACCAATTCTACCACCTCGCTTGATGGTTACACCCTTGAAATGTTGAAATCTTTCCGGATCCCTTGCCATGTAGTTATCATTGCTTGTCGCTACACAAGGAGCTACGAAGCAATAGTCTTCTACCTCTGAATACGCTGTGATATAGCAGTTTGTTTCAAATTTGTTCCGATCTCCGATGATGCAAAAATTCTCGATAGTTACATTTCTGCCGATGATGTTCAGGTTGCCGATCTTGACATTTTCGCGGATGGTGGCAAGATCAGCAATCAAGTTTTTCTCGCCAATGGTACATTGTGCATAGATTGCTACGAAAGCACCGATCTGATTGTAGGAACCAATTCTTGCTGGTTGCAAGTCTGTCGGAACCTTGAATATCGATCTGGGAGAACTGAGCGGTTTCTTGCCAATAATTACATTATCATCGATGCGGACATAATCTCCAATGATGCTGTTTTCATAGATAACAACATTGTTTCCAATGCGGCAATTTTCGCCTATTATGACGTTGTCCATAATGACAACATTATAACCTAACTCCATATTTTTGCCCAATTTGGCACTATCTGCTATATGTCGATTCATCATCACTCTCCTTACTTTAAGCCATATTTCTCTCGACAAGTATTTAGACAAGGAAAAAATGCGCCCCAATGAAAAAATTAATTGAGAGCTACTGCAATGCACTGCGTTTACAGGGTAAGTCCGAGAATACTCAGATTGCCTATCGCAGAGATTTGGAACAACTGCACTGTTTCCTCAAACCATTTTTCGCTGATGAAGTGGTTTCCGTGCAAGAAATCATGCCAATGCAAATCCGTGATTTCTTACGATACATGCATGAAAAGCCGGATTGCAATCGAAGTCTGGCTCGCAAGCTCGCTGCGTTAAAATCTTTCTTCGCATATTGTAAACTCGAGGGTTTGATAACGCAAAATCCGGTTGATAAGCTAAAGAGACCAAAGTATGAGAAGAAGCTCCCTCACTTTTTTAGTGAGGAGGAGATTGAGAAGCTGCTAAACATTCCTGATACCGAAACTCCTTTGGGGATCAGGAACAGAGCTATTTTGGAACTGATCTATTCTTCCGGTTTGAGGTTGGATGAGGTGGCAAAAATTCGTTTGCTCGATATTGACTTTACCCGTTGCCTGGTCAAAGTACTGGGCAAGGGAAACAAGGAACGGATAGTGCCAGTGGGGAGAACTGCTATACATTGGACAGAACGCTATATGAAAATTAGAAGTAGCCTTGACCCTCTGGGAAAGTGCGATCGTCTATTTCTAACCTATACTGGAAAGCCGTTTGATTCCAAGCAGTTAAATACCATTCTGATGCGCTTTATCAACCTCATAGCCAAAGAAAAGGGATATTCTCCACATACTCTGAGACATTCTTTTGCTACTCATATTCTAAAAAGAGGTGCTGACCTGCGCGCCGTTCAAGAAATGTTGGGGCATGCCAATCTCTCCACTACCGAAATTTATACCCATGTTACTATTGATGACCTGAAGGATGCTTATCACCGAGCGCACCCGCTTTCCAAAAAAACGTAGTATGATAAAATCTCTAGGAAGATGATCAAATCAAACGCTTCATCGATCCATCCTCTAGGTTAAAGTGAATCAATTCGATTCCTGCTTCTTCCAATATTTGCTCTGCTAAAACATCTGGATATGCTTCGGCAATATAAACAGTACGAATTTCGGCATTTATAATCAATCTGGCACAGATACTACAGGGTTGATTTGTACAGTACAAGACAGACCCTGATGTTGAAGAACCATTTAATCCTGCTTGGATGATTGCATTCTGCTCTGCATGTACACCTCTGCACAACTCATGTTTTTCTCCAGATGGGACATTTAACTGCTGTCTCAGACATCCGGTTTCAGAACAGTGCCGTACATTCTTGGGGGAGCCATTGTATCCTGATGACAAAATCTGATTGTCTCGCACAAGGATTGCTCCTACTTTACGCCGAAGGCAAGTCGAACGAGTCGCTGCTAACATTGCCATTTCCATAAAATACTTTTGCCAAGATGGTCTGTTATTCATGTTTACCTCGATAAGGAAAGTAGATCTATTGCCAAATAAATAGCTTGACAGAAATCTGTCAATAGAGAGTGTACCGGAATGCAGAACATGACTTATAATCTTCAGAATGACAGAGCGATCCGTATTTCCGGTTCCAAATCCATTCTACAAAGACTGCTGACAATGCTATGTGTATCATCGGCAGAGATTTTGGTAAAAAACTGGAATGATTGTCGTGATGTGTCTGAAATGTGTGCCTGTTTGGTTCAATCTGGCTTTAGCTTTTCACGGCTCAACCACTCGGAAATGATGATTAAAGCTCCTCTTGGCATAGCAAATAATGCTCAGTACAATATTGCATATTCTGCAACTGCTCTCAGGCTCTGGATGGTAAACAGGGCATCTAATGAAAATATTTTTTCCACTATCCGCAGTTCAAAGGAACTTTGCAGCAGACCTCACCAACCGCTGATTGATGTGCTAAACCGTATGGGAGCAGGAGTATGCTATGCCAAAAACAGTTTCCGTATCCGGGGTGCAAAACTTAGGGGAGGGCAGCTTTCTCTGCCAACTAATATCAGTAGTCAATACCATACTGCCATTGCAATCAATGCTCCCCTTTGGGAGAGGGATACCCTGCTCGAATTTTCATCTGAACAAGTTTCGGCAGCATATCTGGATTTGACTCTTAAGATGATGGCTAGAATGGGGGCTGGTCTTGATAGATATGCCAAGGGAGTATTGATCAATAGTGGAACAGCATATACCTTTCCCAAGGAGATATTTGTAGAACCAGATTGGTCTAGCATAGCTACTCTTTTGGTCTGGGGTAGCATTCCCGGGCATAAACTATCCATTCTGGTCAATTATGAGAGCAGTCTGCATCCCGACAGAGGCATAGTTGACATTCTGAGAGAGTTAGGCGCTATCCTGCATGTAGATGACACTTCAGTTTCAATTGTTGGCGACCGTCTAAAAGGAGGTTTTTTTGATTGCTCGAACAATCCAGACCTTGTTCCAAATCTAGCTATTCTCGGAATTTACTGCGAAGCTAAACTAAGCCTAGCCGGAATAGATCATCTCAGGCACAAGGAATCCAATCGCATTGATGCTATCATTAAAGCCCTGATTCAATTGGGGGTGACTTATCATTATGATTCTGGCACCTTGGATATCTTTCCATGTAGAGCGGTTAATGCTCACGGTGTCCTAAACACATACAATGATCATCGCATGGCTATGGCGTTTGTGTTGTTAAAACAGATCATTCCACAGCTCAAGATTTCGGAAACCTCTTCTATACAAAAGAGTTTTCCAGAGTTTTTCACTATCATGACGCAATTAACGTCGTCTTAATAAAATCCATTGAAAGGGAGTACAGTATGAATACTTACATGCTATTGATGAGAGGTTCGCAAAAAGAATTCTGTGCCATGAACGAAATAGACCAAAAGCAGATCATCCAAGAGCACATCAAGTGGTCTAAAACCCTTCATGATTCAGGAATCCTGATTGGGGGAAACGGTATGTCAAACATGACTGTCAAGCTAATCACAGTTGGTGATCAGATATCCGAAATAACACAACCATATCACTTTAGTGAGGAAGAGCTTAGCGGATACTACCTGATCCAAGCTCGCAATCATGACGAGGCTATTCACATAGCAAAAGCCTGTCCCGCTTTACGGCATGGGGAAAGTGTGGAAGTGATTCCTTTGGGGCATTAGGTCATTCTTCGGCAAAATCCTTTCCCAAGATATCATCGAGAATGGCGTCCCAATCCGAAGAATCCATTACTCTTGCCCTGCTATTGGAACGCATTTGAGCATAGAAATCTGGTTGTGAGCGATAGATGTCCATGGCTTTTTCAAGCACTTTGATCCAAGATTCAAGCTTCTGGTCAAGCACGACAAATCCACTTTCGTTATCCAGAATGATTTCCTTGGGACCTCCATGATTGGATACTATAGCCGGTAACCCGCAGGCTTGGCTTTCCAAAATAACCATGCCATAAGTATCTGTGATACTATTAAAGACAAAATAATCTGCTGCGTTGTACAATCGTGGGAGAATATTTCTGGGTACGGCTCCTGTAAAGATCACTCCTTGATAATCTGCCAAGAGAGCTTTCATTTCACTCAAATACGGACCATTACCGGCGATTACCAAGTTTAAGTCCGGGTTTGTTTGTACTAGGCGTTTGTAGATATCCACCAAAAGATCCAGCGATTTATCCTTGGATACTCTACCCGCATACAATAATGTAATGCCTTCCCGATAATTGTGTTTTGTCTTCAAAAAGTCTTTTCTATCTGCACAGGGTGCAAATCTGTCTGTTTCGATTCCTCGCCGCAAGAGTCCCATTTTGGTCGCATGAATCCCTCTATCCAAAAGAATGTTACGATATTCACGGGTAGGGGTGCGGATTTCATCCATTTGATTGTAGAACCATCTTTCATACTCAAGAATCAGAGTAGAGCCGGACTCATCGGGAACGATATGCTTTGCTTCCCCGGAAAAGTCCGTATGATAAATCCCGATTACCGGTACGTGGATTAGCTTTGCTGCCAGAAGTGCCAAGAGTCCAATTGGTCCTGGAGTAGAGATAATAATCTGGTCTGGTTCATAATCATTAATCGTCTTGATGCAGCTTAGGATCGAAGGGATTTTGATCCTATAGTTTTCATAATATGGCAAGCGAAAGACATACATATATGGCAGGTTAAGAAAGCTTTCCGGTATCTCATCCGTAATCTCGTTATCCGCCAAGGATGATACAATTCTGATATCTCTGCCTCTCTCATAGGCGATTTGTCCCATTTGCTTCAAGGTTACAGATACCCCATTCAAGTCATTTATAGTATCAGTAAACCATAAGGTACGCCGTTTCCGAGGTTCCTCACGAATCTGATATTCTTTGCGCAAATCCTCTACAAGACTCAGCGTATGATGCATATGCTTCAGAGACGAAAAGAAAGGCAAAAGCAAGAATATTCCCGGCAAAGAGCTACTGATGTTTCTAATGATCTTTACCAGGTTTAGTTCCTTTAAATCCTCTTCCAACGAGTTTAGCAGCATGACAAAAAAAGTATCGCAGATATTGGAAATCTGTAAGTAAACAGCATCGAGCTTGTCTTCGATGTGTTGTTTTCGGTTTTCCTGTAATAGAGACACCAAATCCCCAAGACACAGCTTTAGTTTGTCCCCATGCCAATCTGCCACATTTTGCATCGTCTTAATTCGAATCCGGTTGCGGATATCCAAATTCCTGTTTTCAAAGAGGTTCTCGGTCAATGTACCCAATAGCGAGGGCTTGTTTTTTTTGCTGCCATTCTGTTTCGAAAAATCGTAAGCGATTTTATAGACAGTGAATGCCAAGGCGTGAAAGCTGTTGTGTCTGCCTACTGCTTTATTTTTTTTGGAAGCGATGGCAGAAAGAAAATCTTCCACGTTTCCCGCTCTTGCCTGTGTATATGTCTTGCCTAAGAAAAGCCCGCCATGGTCGTCCGAACCACCTGTATAGCCTTTGATCCACGAATCTTGTCCAAAGGGTTCGATCCGGTACTTTCGGTAGAGGTCTTCAAGGCGGTTTTCGTCCAAACTAAGCAAGATTTTTTCCCAGCCCAGATTGCTCTTTTTGTTTCTGCCACCATTGATAGACTCAAAATAGTCAAAGAGCAGGATCAGTTTCTCTAGATGAGTTTTGCTCAAACGTCCATTTACCGAGTAGGAGGCATGTGCCACGCTATGCACCAGTTTCTCCGTACGCAGATATTCACGTAGATCATAAATATCGCTGCGGATATGATTTATTACTTCAAACTGGATGTCCGTCAAACCATAGATCAGCACATGGATTTTGCATTTATCTTCTGGGAAATAGGCAGTGGATTCTACTCCCGTAAAGACATCATGAGGATACTTGTCTTTGAGGATCATTGCGCCATCTATCTTGTTATGGTCTGTAATTGTTACATAGTCCATTCCCTGCTTTTTTGCCTAGTTGTAAATGAACATGGGGTCAGTATAGGATTCTTTGGCACCCAGCTTTTGCAAAAACCATTCGGTGGGGTGTTCCGAATAGGTCGAGTGGCAATGAAGGTCAGCTTTCTTCATCGGATATCAACTCCTGTGGAATTCGTTGTTGTATAACTCGTTATTACCACAGGTATGTTAGTTTATAGTTAACCCAACTTTACCATTTTGAATATTGACACACCTGCTAAATAAGCACTTAGCTGTTTTATGGTCACTACACAAGTTTGCGTTTAAGGACTTTTTTGGGGACTGGGTTGGGGCTTAGATTTAGTGCTTTATAGATATCTTTGTGGCTATCTTCAGCCTCGCTGGTATTGAGGATTGTGATGGTCTTGCCGTCAGAAGTCTGCATGCAGGTTAGGAGCAGTTGGTGATTCCGCATCATCTTCCGGATGGTGCTCCAGGAATAGGTGATTCCATGCTCCAGTAATCTGTGTCGAATCGCATTGACAATGTGATAGGCCAACACAGCGATGAACAGATGAGCTTCAGCCCGGCTCTCTTTCTGGTGGTAAACAGGCCGGAAATGCAGCTCTGACTTCAAGGTTCGAAAGGCTGATTCCACGGAGTTCAGCATCATATATATAGACCAGATTTTGTCGTTACTGAGTTCCAAATGGCTGGTGCGAAGACAGTATGAGCCAGAGTATTTGGCCTCCAGATCAGCCTGGCGTTCGCAGATAAAACTGAGCGCTGAAGCTTTTTCACCCTCGCGGGAGATATCAATAGAATAGAAGGAACTCACCGCTTTAAAGCGTTCCTCCAGTCTGATTACCCGCTCTTGAATGCACTCATACTTCCGTTTTCCTCGTTTAGCTTGCAACGTCTGGATGATCTTCGCCAGTTCTCCTTCAAAGCGTTGGCAAAACTTCTCCCGCATGGCAGATTCTTTCAAGCCCATCTTGGTGCTTCGGCAATAGAGAATACTCTCCGTATCGCTTCTGAAGACCTGGGTTTGAATCTCTGTGTTGCCCTGATTGGATACTGCTTGAAATTGAGGTTCATCAATCTGTTCCGGACTTACGGCCTTGTTCCGAGCCACGCAAATGTAATGATAACCGCATTCTCTCAAATACTTCAGGTTTTCTTCGCTGGATATTCCAGCATCAATGACCACAGTGGCAGGATACAAATCGGCATCGCTTCTAAGGTATCCAATCATCTCCCGAAGCGTAGTAATCTCGCTGACAGAGCCCTCCATCACCTTGGTTCGCTTGGGGAAGCCCAATTCATCTATGACTAGACCCAAGGTCAATAGTCGGCAATCAGAGCGTTTTTCTTTGGAGCGCCCAAACCTGGCTTTGCTGACTCCCGCAGCTACTCCCTCCAGATAAGTGTTGGTAAGGTCATACAGAAAGATGCTTTCGCTCAGATTAAAGATGCTGCATTCGGTGTCCCGTAAGCTCTGCTCGATAACTTCCTTGTGCCGATAAATCTGATCCGTGATCCGGTACAATGCATTGTGGGAGAGCTTGCTGAAATCAGTTCCCAATAACTCATCCAATCCCGTTTGTGCCCGGCTCCAACGCGCTGTTGCGTGCTCACTGCCAGGCTCCAGCATCCTGCCCAGAATCGACAGAGCGGCATCATTGCACTGCTTGGCGTTGAAACCCAATTCATGAAAAAGCCTGGGGAAGCCAAGCTCTTTGTAGATACTCAGAGCTATGTGCTCAGCACCAATCGTCTTGGGATGATAATTGGCGATACTGCTGATGCTGACATACTCGAAGTCAGCTTCCTCTTTGGCCTTGATGGTGACCCGCTCTTTGGCATGGGCTGATACATAGGCCCGGAACCAGCGCTTGGCCTCGGTCTGCACAACTTTATCCGTGAACAGAACTTCCTGACCCTGGATCATGGCTTCCAAGGCTTTAGCCAAATCCGGCCAGAGCTTCTTCGGCAAGGCAATATCCTGCATCACCAAGATCACCCGCTGGCGTACTTTATCGCCCACTCGATAGCTCTTGACGAGACGATACTCGGTGTATTTCCGGTCGGAACCTGGGTTGGTTTTTGTTACTTTTCTAATGAACATGAGCCCATAATATCAAGCCTCCAAATATGTCAAGATATTTCTTTTAGCTTATGGTCACTACATTGACGACAAAATGCAGTTTTCCCCACTTTCAGCTTTCCGCTAATTTGCTTGTATGAGAACCTTTACAAAAACATCGCTCCTGTCCCATACCCAGAAAATGCTCTGGTTTTCCCCTGAAAAAATGGCAAAATGGTAAAGTTGGGTTAATAGTAAGTTAAGAATTCGTAATGTCGTTAGATTGCTTGTATCTGCGGATGGCTTTTTGGCGAATCTGTTTTACCTTTTCAATGCTAATATTTAGATGTTGGGATATTTCTTTGAGCGTCATCTTCTTTTGATAGCTCATGATCAAAACCTGCTGTTCAGACAGGGGCATATCCTTTGGGAGCCGTAGCTCTTCATCATGGTTTTCGCATTCACCTCCCTGTTGTGCTTCGGCAACGATATCTTGATTTAACTCCGAAGCATTCAGTGAGGCATGGTGCTCCTTGGAAATAGCGGAAAGAATGTACTTCTTTATCCAATACACGGCATAGGTGGAAAACTTGGTGTTCATGGTGGGGTCAAAATGGTCGTATGCAGAGAGCAAACCAATCAAACTTTCCTGTTTGAGGTCTTCTAAGGGGACTCCATAACTACGATATGAGTAGGCGATACTATATGCCAGCTTTTGATACTCAGCGATGAGACTTTCTTGATCCTTGGGATATTCATTCATCTGAGAACTACCAAACAAGCTCTTGGCTTCGAATAAGCCAGCCTGACTACCAACAAAACGTCAGGTCTTATCTTCAGGTCGTTTTTGGGGAATGCTAATATGGAAGCATGTACCTTTGTTCTCAATGCTATTAACTTCGATTTTACCATTGTGCAAAAGTACGATGTGTTTTACGATCGCCAATCCCAAACCAGTTCCAGAATTAGCTCTGTTCCTTGCCGGGTCTGCCACATAAAATCTTTCGAAAATGCGGGGTAGGTGAATGGCGGGAATACCACTTCCTTCATCACAGACTTCTACATAATAGATACCTTCGATTATTTTACTTTTTATCCCGATTTCGCCCTTGTCGGTGTATCGCAGTGAGTTTTGGATGAGATTTATAAATACCTGTTCAAACTTGAAAGGGTCCACATACACGATGTCCTGTTTGGGATCGATATCTAGCTTGAGGCTTAGTCCTTTCTCTTCGATCAGCGGGTTTAGCATATTGGCAATGTTCTCAAAGAAAGTGCTTTGACGGATTTCCTGGATGTGCAAAGACTCACAATTTTCAAGACGTGTAAGGCTTTGAAGATCATCGATCAAGGCTATCAAACGATTGGTGTGGCTTTGGATAATCTTCAAATAACGGATGTTTTCCGGCTTGGCTGTTTCCTCCATCGCTTCGGAAAAGCCTTTGATTGCCGTCAATGGAGTACGCAGTTCATGAGACAAGTTTACCATAAAGTCTTTTTTCATCTGCTGAGTTTTGCGGATTTCATCGATATTTTGCAGTACAAAAACCTTACGCTCCGCTCGCTTGTTTTCCGATCCGCTCAAGACATAATATTGATCGTTGATGCAAACCTCGATCACACCTTTCTCACGCGTTACATGCCCTTTTTCAATGACTTCGATGACTTCTGGTTCACGGATCACATCCCAATAGTTATGCTCCTTGTGCCGGTCATAGACCGCAAAAATATCAAAAAAAGCATCATTAGCCCATTCTATCAAGCCATCTTTATTTTGAGACCATAGGGCAGCGTCGATAGTAGAAACTATCAATCTCAGTTCCTCTCGATGCACAGACAAATGACCAATCGTATCATCGAACTTTTCCAACATCTTGTTGATGCTCTGTCCGATAGTATTAAACTCATCGATTTCCAAGGAGGGCATCCTACGTGTGTGATCACCCTTACTTATTTCCCCTTGCTACTAATTCTTTACTGTCAAAAGGTTTGGTGACATAATCGTCTGCGCCATATTCCAGTCCCTTTACCTTATCTTCTATATCCGTCTTGGCTGTCAACATCAAAATGGGAATTTTTTCCAAAGCAGGATTGGCTTTGATCTCTTTACATGCTTCCATACCATCGAGGTCTGGCAACATCAGATCGAGTATAATCAGATTCGGGATTTGTTCTTCCAAACGTTCCAACATCGGCTTGGCACGTTCGAAACACATCGTATCAAATCCGGCTCCCTTCATCTTTAGGGATACCAATTCCAAGATATCAGCTTCGTCTTCGACGATGTAAATCAGGTTTTGCATATATCACTCCTATGCTTGATGGGGGCATATTTTCTGCTATGTCATTACTGGCAAGGAAAATAAGCTATTTTTTGGTAAATTTTCCTTAACAAAACTCTGGGGCTATGGAAAAACATATCTCTTCTTGGGATGTCGCCTTTTTGGTTTTTTGATACATTCGTTAAGTATCTCCAAAGACCCATTAATTCTTCCTCGCCAAAGTTGTGCAATAAGGCTTGGGTCGGCAAGCTATTCGAAATGATATTGGTATGTTAACTGGCTATTCCAGACCACCGGATAAACATAGCATAATAAATCTCACATATCAAATAAAAAAGCATTTTAAAACACAATATATCAATAAGATAAGGTAGTTCTAATGAATCTGCGATTTTGAGTCATCCCCAATAGCAATACGGTAGCAATACGGTAGCAATACGGTGAATGACCGTATTGCTACCGTATTGCCTATGGGCAAGAGAAGTCCTGCTTGACAGATTCTGCATTGGTTGAACAATTGCACAATCACCGAGTTTTGCATCCTAAGCCCACTGGTATGGAGCAAAACCGATAGGGTATAGCTGGAAACGGTTATGCCTCCCTTTGGAAAGGTGAGACGGCAAATCGCTCTACTCATTTCTTTCCTCAACATTAAAAAAGGAGGTTCGATGAAACCTTACCAAATCTTGTTGATGATCTTTGTCCTCTTGCTGATGTCCGCATGTAGCGAAAAGGACAACAACCCCACGGATGTCGATGTTTATGGTTACAATCTGGAGCAGTTTGTATCCAAAAATGTAGTTTACGCATGTGTCGATTGTGATGCACCGGATTCAACTGACCTACGCGGAATCTTTGCCTACGAAATTGTCAGTGGTGCGGATGGTTTTAGTCCGCGTCAAAGTTCTTATGCCGGTTATGATCTGCCTTGGAATATCTTCAAGACGGGTTATCTAATGCCGGATGATAGCTTTAGAACCTGGTTTGATAATCCATCCCTGCCCTCAGCCTTCAAAGTTCGCAACACAGGGCTTTTCAGGTTGTATCGTAAGATTGACGTAAACAATGGGGATTACCCTTCAAAGATGGTGGAATTGATGGGTTTGCCTATTCAAAACATCGACAATTGGGATGGAGAAACAGAGATGGCGATCAAGCTCTCCGACCTGCTTCAAGGGATCGCTGCATACGATTCAGTAAGCATTATTTGCTATGATGGATATGGTACGGGCAAATACTATCATCCTGAGGCTATCAATGATGGTTACTATTTACTGAACACGGAGAGGACAATCTTCCCTACCGCTACCTTGCCCAATAATCAAAAGAGGATGAAAGTCGTAAGCCATATCGAGGTTTTTGGTGCTACATCAGCACAAACGCACAATTTCTCTGTGGCACCGGATAGCTTGGCAAATCTAACTGTCAATGTGCCGACAGATCTTAGTTCCTACCAAAGAACGATTATACCAAACTACGGCAAATAGTCATTATGAGACCAGTTATCATAGTTGTCTTCTGCTGGCTATTGATATCAATAGTTTGGGCAGAACCAGTTCATCAAGACTCTCTAAGCATAAAAAGCTATACATTGTCGCCGGTGAGAGTTATTGCAGACCGGCTGGGATCAACAATTGGTAACGCCAGCTATAAATCAGTTTTGAGGGGGGAGGAAAGCGCTCCCCTCAATCTTAAAGATGCCTTTCAAGCTCTGCCGGGAGTTTCCATAACCGTCGGTGCCAAAGACGAAAGTAATATCCGCATCAGGGGCTTCAGAAAAAATGAAGTGCGTATCATGATCGATGGCAGACCCCTAACCAGCGGGTATTTTGGAAACATTGATTTGAATAGCATCAGCATACAAAACATTGAAAATCTCATCTACATTAAAGGACCGTCCTCAGCATTGTATGGCACCAATACCATGGGTGGAGTAGTTAATCTTATCACTACCTCCCCTCCCAAAGACAAATGGTTCAAAGCCGGAGTACTCATCAAACGAAACAATACGCATCACCTAGAATTATCCTCTGCCCATAGTTTCTCTTTTTGGGACTACAATATCTATGCATCCAGAAGTCATACCGATGGCTTTGTCCTGTCCAATGATTTTACTCCTACTGCCCTCGAAAATGGTGGCGTCAGAAACAATAATGCCAATACTCAGTACTCCTATAGCCTGAATACCAATGCAGAAATCGCGACCTTGCATAACGTCGGTTTATCACTGTCCTATAGTAGTATCGGGATCAAACAAATTGCATCCTCTGTTTACGAGAGCAAACACCGTCGTCTCAAAGATTGGAAGCGATATAGCAGCTCTGTAAATCTGGACAACTATCTGGCAGATCAATACCAACTCTTTAGTTCTTTCTTTATGGATGCAGCCGGTGATACGTATCAAGAATTTAATGATCCAAATTATTCTGTGCTGGGCATTGAATCCGCAATGCTAAGCCATACCTTGGGAAATAGCACAAGATTGCAAGCAGACATGGCAAACTTGGGCTTGGCAAATGTTGGTTTGCGTGTGGAAAGACATCTTAATAAACGCCGCGATAACGGATTCTATCCCTCTTGGACACATAGCGAAATGACCACATACAATGCCTTTTGGCAACATCAAAAAGAGCTTTTGCCGCGGCTAAATGTCTTTGCCGGTGTAGGCTTATCTGCTTTCGAGCTAAGCTCTACTCCAGACTTGAGATCATTTCTCGAACCAACTATATCAGTTCTTTGGCAAGGTGAGCAAGGAATGCACCTTTCCATAGCTCTGGGCAGGAACCTTAGCTATCCTACGATGCGTCAACTCTTTGCTCATGAGAGAGGTAATCCGCATCTCAAACCTCAAAGAGCCAATAAATACGAGCTATCAGCAAAAATACCCCTCCAATACTTTGCACGGAATATCGTTTCCGATGCTTCAATCTTTTTTAATGACGTAGTAGATCTGATCGATATCAAAGATGGCAAGTATCAAAATCTTGATAATGTAAAGACCTATGGGCTCGAATTGGGTCTATCGGTCAATTGGTTTTCTGGATGGCATAGCAAGGTAGATTATAGTTTTTTGGATACTTATCAAAGCTCTTACATCATTTGTGAAAGTCCCATCCATAGCTGGGTAGTAAGTCATGGAATCAAGCTACCCTGGAGTTTGCAAGCGATGCTTAGCTCATCATACACGGGAAAGAGATATTCCCAAGACTCTGGCTTTTTTTATCATAGCCTCGATTCTTTTTGGCTACACAATCTTCAGATAAGTAGAAAATGGGGGACACAAAGGGTGTATGCAGGGATTGAGAATGTCCTTGATAAACACTACGAAATGGAATATGGATACCCAGGAGCGGGGTTGAATTTTAACGTTGGCATTGAAGTAGCCATGTGACCTTTACAAGAAAACGATCTGGGTTATTGACCTAGCAGGATCATTTGCGCTCATGCAAAGTGCTAAAACTCCAGGCTCCGTCACCCAAATTGCAGATTTATGAGGTGTGTTTTCTAGGTTCATTTATCGCAAAATACCGAGTTCAAGATATGCTAGAGGGGATGAATCAAACTTTTTTTTGGCATGATTATCATGATGGTACATAGGATGTTAGAAGTTGTATAGGATTTATCAAAGCAACGTAAATGCATTTTTCTTCTTGACAAAAAGAGTTGGATATAGAATCTGACACAACCTGCTCGAAGCGAGTGAGGTTAGATGATCTTTAGAAGTTTATAGAGTGCCATAGATGTTTGAGCGAGTCAAAGTCAATGAA
>Ga0209835_1000812_pt1 | contig 19054 bp, 9 predicted proteins | sample LakKivwa52mmetaG_FD_184138 | JGI IMG/M metagenome (GOLD analysis project Ga0209835, IMG submission 184138) | Anoxic lake water microbial communities from Lake Kivu, Rwanda to study Microbial Dark Matter (Phase II) - Lake Kivu water 52m metaG... | ecosystem: Environmental > Aquatic > Freshwater >...
AAACCAAACAAAATGCTGTGTTTTACGAATCTTATGCAGAGCGAAATGGGGATAGCAGAGCATACTATACTTATGATCAATACCTACAGTTTATGCAACAAACTGCTCTCGCATATCCTTCCATTTGTACTTTGGTGCAAATTGGTACATCTATGCAAAATCGACCTATCGTTTTTTTGAAGATGTCGGACAACGTTGCCAGTGAAGAATTTGAACCTGAGTTTATGTATATTTCTTCCATTCATGGGGATGAGGTTGTAGGATATGATTTGCTCATCAGAATGATACAGCTCCTCACCAGCCAGTATGGAAGCAATCCGCGGATCACCGATATTGTCAACAACACCGAGTTATGGATATCTCCTATGGTCAATCCTGATGGTTTTGCCCTGCAACAGCGATACAATGCAGCGGGAATAGATTTGAATAGAAACTTTCCGATGCCAACTGGCGTGCATCACCCAGATGGAAATGATTGGGCACATGAAAATGTATTGCTGATGAACTTTCTCAATGGAAGGAACATCGTGTTGTCCGCAAACTATCATGGCGGTGCTTTGGTAATGAACTTTCCTTGGGACTATACGCTTGTACCTACCGCCGATCATCAAATGTTATATCAAGCCTCTCTGACTTATGCCCAGCACAACCTTCCCATGTACAATAGCACCGAGTTTGAAAATGGTGTAACTCATGGTTCTGTTTGGTATATTATCACTGGGTCTTTTCAAGACTGGAATTATGCCTTCACTTCAAATACGGACATTACTTGTGAAGTGAGCAACGTCAAATGGCCACCTGCCTCGCAACTCGATACCTTTTGGAGTCAAAATCAAGAATCCATGCTATCATACATCGAGTTTGTCCAGAAGGGTGTAAAGGGTTTAGTTACTAGCAATGGGGGTATTGCTCTTGATGCAATGATCAGCATAGCGGGAAATGGCAAGAAAGTTTTCACCGATCCGGCTATCGGAAACTATCATAGGCTATTACTTCCCGGAGATTATTCCATCACGGCTACCGCTACGGGCTATTTGCCTCAAACATACAATGTTTCAATACCGCTTACAGGTACACTTCAACAAGATTTTGTCCTTTCCCCAGCCGGAGTTATGGCATTTGATGCTAAGGTGCGCAATGTTTCTGGTAATCCAATTGCCAATGCCACTGTGAAGCTATTGATTGATCCCCAAAATCCCCTTCAGACTGTAACCGATGCCGAAGGAAGCTTTGGTTTTGCATCCTTTACAGAAGGTGATTATCAGATACAAATCTCAGCCTCGGGATATGCTCCATTTGTGCAAACATATGCATTTAGACAAGTAAATGATCATGCAGTATTTATTGTACAAGCTCCGGTTTTTACCGATGACTTTACCTCAGGATTGACAAACTGGACAGTGCAGAACCCCTGGGGTATCCATCAGGGTTTTTCTTTTCCAGTGCTAGCGGATTCTCCCTCGGGTAATTATGCAAATAATATCAATCGTAGTGCTACGCTCCAAAATCCCCTAAATCTTAGCAGCATAAGCTCGCCCATGTTAAGCTTCAAGACCAAATACGATCTGGAGAGCGGATATGACTTTGTGCATGTGGAAACATCCCTCAATGGCAGTACTTGGACTACCCTCCAATCTTTTTCGGGTTCACAAAGTGAGTGGGAACAAATTTTTATACCCTTGAACCAGTATGCAGGTCAAAGCGTTAGATTGCGTTTTAGGATAAGAACCGATACTTCGGTAGTAGCTGATGGAATCTATATTGGTGATCTCAGTGTATCTGGGTTGAATCAAGATACGGTAGTTTATGGCGATGTAGATGGTAATTGGATAGTTGACTATTCTGATGCATCTTATGTATTGCACTATGGCGTGGGCAATGATCCAATTCCGACAATTGATACTATACCTTGGTCTGTAAATAGGATCGAAGCAGCAGACCTCAATAATGATAACTATGTCGATGCCGTAGATGCTTTTTTAATAGGAACTTATGCCCGTGGCACGATACCTCCAGTTATGGGTGGAAACCCCTATTCAGGAGTTCCTGTACAAGTAAACATCAATGCCCCAGCTCCCCAACTAAACATCACTTTTGCCAATCCCAACCAAACTGAAGCTTTTAACCTATGGGTTACAGATCCTCTTGCAACCCTCAGTTCCGTAAATTTCGGAGCAAACCAAAGTAGCTGCCTCACTGCATACAACCTCACTAGCAAAAGGATAGCTCTATGCAGCAAAGGCGAGGGTATGGCATCCAATGTATCGGCTCAGTTTAATCCCCAAGGACAGACTCATTTGGCTCTTAATGTAACCATTAATGGCGTTGTACAAGACATTGAGATACCCATAACTTTGGATAGCGAAAATCCCGAGCTACCCAACCCTGTTTTTGCCTTATACCAAAACCACCCCAATCCCTTCAATCCAACCACGACCATCCGTTTTAGTCTTGCCAGCGCCAGCGATGCCAGCTTGGAAATTTTTAATGTAAAGGGGCAGAGGTTAATGTCCAAAACATGGGATTTATTGAGCGCTGGGCTGCATAGCCACACCTGGAGTGCCACGGACAGAAATGGGCTCGAACTCCCCAGCGGAGTCTATTTTTACCGGTTACGTGCGGGGGCAAATATTCAAACTCATAAGATGTTGCTGGTAAAATGAAGACTCTCATGTTTCAGATCCTCATGGCTTGCCTGCTTATTCTCTCTTGTACGAATAAAGTAGAGGAAAAGATGGAGCCTGTTTCTAAGCCAAAGGTAAACTTCCGGCAAGACGGAATTTTACAGATCAAGACGTCCGGTGATAAAGAAACTACTTTTGCGATTGAGATTGCCCAAAGTCAAGATGAAAGAGTACAAGGCTTGATGCACAGAGAAGTGTTAGAAGAAAATCAAGGTATGTTGTTCATTTTTCCCGAAACCGATTATCACAGCTTTTGGATGAAGAATACTTACCTCAGTTTGGATATGGTATTCATCAAAGAGGGTGGAGAAATCCTACACATTGAACACTCCACGACACCTTTTAGCGAAGAAGCAATTACCCCATCTGTTCCCTGCCTCTACGTTTTGGAGGTTTTGGCTGGAACCTGTAAAGCACAGAATATAAACATTGGAGACAAAGTTTCATGGAAAAGACCATAAGCAATACAAGTACTTGGCACAAGATGGTATTTGGGGCTCTATTTATGAGCTTTCTACTGCTATCTTGCAAAGGCAATAAGGAAGCACAGCAAGATACTCACTTTCCAGATTCGGAAATAGTAGATTACGAAGAACATATAGAGACATCCAACCCTGATAGCACTACAGTGGCTGGAGCTAGGTCTAATCTCGCTAAGTATGAGTATTCATGGACCAAGAGCGATCAAATCCCGCCGATTTTAATCATTATCGATGACTTTGGCTACATCAAAGGAGATCTTTTGGAGGACTTTGCCAAGCTACCCAGCGAGGTCGTGTTTGCTATACTCCCCGATCTTCCTCATACCGAGCTTGCTGTCCAGAAAGCTTCGCAATCTGGCAGGGAGGCTATCATGCATATACCCATGCAAGCCAAAACAAGCAATGTATCCCCAGGGACAAGATTCCTCAAAGAAGGGCTAGATTATGAGCAGGTAGAAAGTATGGTAACTGATTTCTATCGTCAAATGCCCTCTGTAATCGGTGCAAACAATCACATGGGTTCATCGGCTACTTCCGATCCTGCGCTGATGGAAAAACTTATGAAAGCGCTGGGCAAGAATGACCTCAGCTTTGTAGATAGTTTTACGTCTCCATCATCGGTCGCCTTTGCGATGGCAAGAAAAATGAATGTAAGCGCTGCAAAACGGGATATCTTCTTGGATGTTCCCGATAATAGTGATGCTACTATTGCAGCAAAAGTAGAAGGCATCGGAAAATTTAAAGGCAGATTGGAACCAATCGTGGTGATAACTCATTGTCACAGCAGAGAAAAGCTCCGTGCCCTGCAGCTCTTTATCTCTCAAGTCAAGGCAATGGGCGTGGAATTGATCTCCCTCTCTGAAGCGTTGGATGGTTACGCCTTGTAAGCTCTTTCCGCTAGTAGGTATGTAGTAGAGATGTTCGCTCATTGGTAGATAACAGGTCAAAAGCACCAGAGTGATACCTGTGATCTATTAGTATATTTGGATACCATGGTCAAGGAGGGAGGCTTTTTCTGGATTTGGGTAGCGGGTTGGCGGGATTTTTTCCAATGTCAAACATGATTTCTGCAAAATTGCTCACATCGGGAACGAAAGTTGCATTGGCAATAGACATGAATTTTAAAATTATTATTGAAAACGAAGGTGGAGGAAGTTAATGCGCACCAGAGTCATGATAACTGTGATGCTGTTATTACTCATCATTTTGTTAAGTTGTGCCAAGAGAAGTACCGCTTGGAAAGATCAGGAAGTGTTGACCTTGCTACGTCAAGTGCCGGTTACCGGAAACCCCAGTGATATGGATATGGACAACAAGTATCTGTATGTTACATTAGATCAGGGAGCATGGGCAAGAATAAACCTCAACACCTATACTCCTGAATGGATTCAAAGCTTGACTGCCGAAGACAATTCTGTCGTATCCTTTCTCGAAACAAGGCGCATTGGAGTAGTGCCGGAACACAATGAACTATTTGTCAATGAAATTGCTGGTACCGATGATGTCAAGATCATTAGAATCACGGATACGGATTCCCTCATCCCTCATGGTGCCATCACTGGAGCTACACAAAATATTAGAGATATGAAGGTACAGGCAATTCCCAATCCTAGTAACCAGTTTACAATAGAAGTGCTCTATACTATTTCTGATGTCCTAAATTGGGGGGTTTACGATGGCGAAGCTGGAATGTGGTTTGGTATCGTCAAATCAATCACTACTCCAGTAACCGGGTTGGGAGTAGATATGGATGCTCAGCATTTTTATGTAGCAGCACAGCAAAGAGGTATCTTGATCTACAATCGTGAATCATCGGCATTGGTGGGTCAACTGGCATTCGTAGGTGAAGCACAAAAGGTAAGAGTAGTCAATGGATATGCCTACGTAGCAGCCCGTCAAGGTGGTTTACATATCATCGATGTGAGAAATCCTGCAGCACCGATATTGGTATCCTCCTTTGATACAGATGGTTATGCTACATCGATAGACGTAAGAAACAACATGGCAGTAGTATCATCCGGAAGCGGAGGAGTTTATCTTTTTGATGTAAGCAATCCCTCCACGCCAGAACTGATCCAAAATCTCACTGCCAATGGTTATACGAACTTAGCAAAATTCATGGGAAATGACAAGCTAGTCGTAGGTTCCCGAGATCAAGGTATAAACTTTTATCGCATCGATAGATAGATTAGTATTAAATAGTAAACCTGAAGCCTCGGCTTCAGGTTTTTTAATATAGAACATAATAAACATTACAGAAGGAAAAGATGAAAAAGACAGCGTATCTTGCCTTGTTTTTTGTTCTGATGTGTGTGTATGTGTCAGCCTCTATGGTTGAAGAAGCCAAACCTCTGACAGTACTATCCCAGAACCCCTCAGGTATTCAGATGAGTCTGAAAACTAATGGCTTAAGCTTTAGCGATGTAAGTGTTAATGGCGACTTAATGCAAAGACCACAGCTAAAAAATTTCAATTATCCTACGGATGAAACAGCTCCCGCCATACCCTTTTACTCCATGACCATAGCAATTCCGGCAAGGGGAGACTATAGTATCACCGTAAATGAGAGAAACATTAAAAGTATCGAAAACATCAAAGTAGCACCTGTAGATGAAGATAGCTTTGGATTTGGCTTGGCTTCCTACCAGCCCCAAGGTATCTATCCCCAGCGGCTTCTTGAGTATTCAGAACCATCAATTTTGAGAGACTTTAGGATCATCCAGCTCAATCTTTACCCCCTTCAATGGGACGCTTCTTCCAGAGAGATGAGATTGGCTGAAGACCTGGATATAAATATCACTTTCAATGACCAAGCCTCAATCAACGAGATGGATGCCTACACCGGATACTCTCCAATTTTTGAAAAACTATATGCATCCACTCTTGCTAATTTCGATTATTATCGGATGGATCGTCAAACACCTGTTCATCCTGTGATTCAGATCATTCATGGTCACTCGACAGATGCGAGCTTTCAACAGAAGCTTGCCGGTTTTGTAGCTTGGAAAAGACAAAAAGGCTATACTGTCAATGTCGCTAGTACCCAAGTTTCTGGTAGCTCAAATACCGCTATTAAAAATTACCTAGCAGCTCAATATGCAAATCCCGCAACCAAACCGGATTTCGTTATCTTATTGGGAGACGTCACTGGTAGCTATGCCATTCCGGCATGGAACGAAACCTTGTCCAGTTATAATGGCGAAGGGGACTATCCCTATACACACTTAGCCGGTAATGACCTCTTGGGCGATGTCTATATTGGGCGGATCTCCGCAGAAAATTTCTCCCAGCTTGATGTGTTGATCAACAAGATTTATGCCTACGAAAAGAACATTAACAACAGTGCTGGTGCTGCCGCTTGGTTAAATCGAGTCCTCTTGATCGGCGATCCTACCAGTAGTGGAATCTCCACTATCTATACTAACAAGTTTATCAAAGAACGCGCCAGACAAGCCAACCCTGAATATTCTTTTATCGAAAACTACAGTAGCGGTTTCTCAAATACCATCAATCAAGGCATCAATCAAGGTGTAGGTTTCTTTAACTACCGCGGTTATATTGGAATGAGCGGATGGAGCCCTTCAGGTAGCTTGATCAATGGAACCAAGCTTCCCCATGCCGTAATTATTACCTGTTCTACAGGCTCATATTCGGGAACATCTACCTCAGAAAGTTTTATCCGGTTGGGTACTTCTGCTACTCCCAGTGGAGCTATTACTGCAATAGGCATGGCTACTTCGGGCACGCATACCGGGTTTAACAATGCGATTAATGCCGGTATCTTTGATGGGATATTTACCTGGGGCATGAGAACCATGGGAGAAGCTTTGCTGAGCGGTAGATTGAACATTGCCAATGTTTACAATGCATCAAACCCCAACCAAGCGAATTATTTTTCCCATTGGTGCAACCTCATGGGTGACCCAACGGTAGAAGTATTTGTTGGCATTCCCAAGACTTTAGTACTATCCGTTCCGACGCTAATACCCAATGGAACGCACATGATTGATGCACTGGTTACAGACGAAAATGCAATACCCATGCCAGATGTAGCTGTTACAGTATATAGCAATCAATTGGCAAATGTAGCAGTTAGAGGTTTTACGGATGAGAATGGCAATATCTCTTTGATCCTGCCGGCAAACTTGAGCGGAGATTTGGTGATTACAGCTTCCAAGCACGATTGTAAACCTGTGCAGGTAAATTCGATGGTTGACAGTGCCGGATCCTTGGTCTTTGAACAAGCAGTGATTGACGATACGCCCTCAGGATCGACCAATGGTAATTCCAACGGGACTCCCAATCCCGGAGAAACGGTCGGTATGTCCATCGTTTTGAAAAACACTACTACTCAGCCCATCACCATAAATTCTGTAAGTGTTTCCAGTACAGACCCACATGTTACGATCACCCAAGCCAATACCAGTTTTGCTCAGATTGCCCCAGACCAAACCGGTCTTAGTCTCCAACCCATTATCTTTAGTATAGGCAACAACCCTCCCGCCAATCATGATATTCGATTTAACATGAGCATATCCGATCTTGCCGGAACGCAATATAATATACCCTATCATGTGTATGGGATCAATGCTAAGCTCCTCATCCAAACAGTGCAAATCACTGCCGGTGCCAATAGCGTATTGGACCCCTCAGAAAATGGATACATCAGTATTGGCATCAAGAATGAATCTTTGCTCGATATCAGCAACGTGCAAGCTGAACTAATCTCCATGAACGATTTGGTGATGGTGACGGATTCGCTTTCAGCCTATGGGACGATCCTTGCCGGAGCAACGGTGAATTCCAGTGATTCTTTTGTTGTCTTTGCCAGACCTCAGCTGATCACTGGTATGCAAATTCCCATGAAACTGCGGATATTCAATAACAGCGGTTTTGAGCAATTTGCCTACTTTAATATCAACATTGGGACTCCTTCTGTAAACACACCTCTTGGACCTGATGCTTATGGCTACTTTATTTATGATTCTGGTGATACAGCATATCCGGATTGCCCAGTTTATGAGTGGCAAGAGATACATCCAAGTTTGGGTGGAACAGGTACCTTGATTCCTCTTTCCGATGCCGGTGATTCAAATAATGAAGGTGATCAAGTAGGATCAAATGCTCTTTCTGTCGTTGATCTGCCCTTCCCCTTTAGCTTCTATGGCTTGGAGTATAACCAAATCACCGTTTGCTCCAATGGCTTCATCGCTATGGGAGTAACCGAAAATGGAGATTTTAGAAACTATCGGCTTCCCGGTCCCCTTGGTCCTGCTCCGATGATTGCCGCTTTTTGGGATGATCTGATTCTTATTTCCGATGCTGGTGTTTACAAATACTACAATGCTGCTGACCATACCTTCATCATCCAATACCACAAACTGCGCAATGGCTTCAACCGTACTTCTGAAGAGACCTTCCAAGTCATCTTCTATGATCCAATGTTTTATCCTACTGGTCTGGGTGATGGGATGATCAAGATCCAATACAAAGTCTTTAACAACGTCGATGCCGGTGGTGGAGGATATACTCCCAGGCATGGGAATTTTGCCACTATCGGGATCAAGGATCATACTAACACTACTGGCTTGGAATACAGCTACAACAATCAATATCCACCTACGGCAGCACCCCTCAGCAATCAAAAGGCGATTCTCATTACCACTACTCCTGTACTCCATCAGAGTCCCTACCTCGTGATTGCCGAAACCATTGTTTCAGAATCAAATGGAAATGGTATTGTAGAACCCGGCGAGCAAGTAGATTTGGGTATCAAATTGAGTAACTTGGGCTTGGATACAGCTACCCAGGTTCGTATCCAAACCTCAATCAACAATCAATACATTACCGTAGTCAACGATAGCTCTTCCTATAACAACATTTCCGGTAGCTCTTATGGCATAAACATCAATCCCATCAAGATTATGGTATCCGAAAACTGCCCAGCCAATCATGTGATTCAAATCCCATGCCAAGTAATCATCAATGGCAACTCTTGGCAGTACAGTGTGAGCATTCCGGTGCGGAAACCTGCCTTGGAAATTGCTGGACTCCTAGTCAACGATAATCTGGGCAATGCCAATGGCATCATTGAACCAGGTGAAACATTCAAGCTCATCGTAAACTATACCAATGGCTCTCAAGTGGAAGCCAGAAACGTTACCAGCAATATCTTTTGTGCCGATAGTAGAGTTACCATCCATAACGCCGAACAGCTTCTCAATGAGATACCCATTGGAACGACTATGCAAGCCGTATATCAGGTTACCTTTGGTACCGATATCCCCGTTGGTAGCTTTGTTACATTTTATCTGACCTATATGGGAGACCTCTTGACCCCCCAAAATGAACAAATCATGGTGAGTTGTGGTACAACAGGTATGAATGCAGATTTTGAAGTCAACAATGGTGGCTTTACTGCATCACCATCTACAAATGGTTGGGAATGGGGAACCTCTTCCTATGCCGGAGCTCATTCTGGAGTAAAGGTATGGGGTACCAGACTTAATACCCAATATCCCAATGGAGCAACCTACTCTGTTACTTCACCCGATGTATATATCGGTCAAGGCTTTGTCTTGGAGTTTTATCACCGTTATGATATGGAAGCCACTTATGATGGCGGAAATCTGAAGGTTTCTGCCAATGGCGGAAGCACCTGGACATTGCTCAATCCTGAAGGCGGATATTCTCATACCAATGTTGCCGCTTTGGGAGAACCCGGATATAGCGGATCCTTGTTAAACTGGAGTTTGGCACGTTTTAACCTTAGTAATTATGCCAATCAAACCCTTCGTTTTAAGTGGACTTTTGCCTCTGATAATATGATCCAAGGTCAAGGCTGGTTTATTGACGATGTTACCACATCCGGTTCCATAGATTTTGCTACCATGATCAGCGGCGTCATCAGCAGTGGAAACGCAGATCTAAACCCAGTTGATGTCCTCATCAAAGCATCAGATGGCATGGCAGTTCACCCCAATGCACAATCGAACTACGAGATCTTTGTCCCTGCCGGAAATCACTCATTACAAGTGAGTTGCCCCGGTTATCAAACTCAAAATACAGCTCCCATGCCTAGTGGATTGACAAATCCAATGTATGTGCTTGACTTCTATCTGGGATATCTGAAACCCATACCCAATCTCAGTTTCGATATCAATGAAGCAAGCTTGGTACTTAGCTGGCAAGCCCCAGATCAACCAGAATTTCCCGTTCTTGGATATAAACTGTTTCGCAAACTCAATGCAGACCGGTTTGAACAGCTTGCCCAAGTGACCGAAACTGTCTATAATGCTACACTTACAGATTTGGGAACCTATACCTATTATGTAGTCGTACTCTACAACGAGGGAGAAAGCGTTCCATCAAACAATGCCACCTTCTCATATCCATATACAGATAACGAGGATCCAGCAAATACTCCACTGGTAACCAAACTATATGGAAACTATCCCAATCCCTTTAATCCAGATACTACGATCAGATTTACACTCAAAGACCTTGGCAAAACCAAACTGAGTGTTTACAATGCCAAGGGACAATTGGTCAAAACTCTGGTCAATGAAAATCTGGATAGGGGAGAACACCGTATCGTTTGGAATGGCATGGACAACAAAGGCAAAAGGGTATCTTCAGGATTGTACTTCTACAGACTGGAAAGCGGTAAAACCATCCAAGTCAAAAAAATGGTACTCATGAAGTAATCAACGATATCGTGATAAGCAAGTTTGTAGCTTGTTAAGACTACTACTTGTAAATAAATTGAGGCACAACTTTTGAAGTTGTGCCTCTTTTGTTTTGCTACGATCACAAGATGTGAACGGTGCTTTTTCCATGTTTGCACTATCGCAGATTACTTGCGATGCTAAAGACCATATTTTTTAATGGCTATTTCTTACCCAATGATATGCGCAGGAGATGTGGCGGGGATCAAGCCGAAAAGCAGCAGAAAGAGCGTGGAATAATAAGCATTTATCAGTAAGAAAGGGAGTACGAAAAAATAATACTTGACGTAGAAAGCAAGTCTGAAACCTTGTACAAAAGCTATGCGAGGATACAATGTCATTGTATATTATGTTATTTCTGATCTTGTCAGTGTTTCTATATGCTGAAAACCACTTGAACGAAGATTTAATGCCCAGAGCTGAAGCTGGAGACCCCGATGCACAATATCAATTGGGGACATATCATCTTAAAAAAATGGAATACAAAGATGCAAGATACTGGTACAATCGAGCTGCAGAGCAATCAGATCCGAGAGCAATGAATAATCTGGGAGTAATCTATGAAGATGGTTTGGGAATAGAGCCAAATAGCAGTGAGGCTTTCCGATGGTATAAACGGGCAGCCGAACAAAACTATGCCACAGCTCAAAACAACGTGGGAGTGATGTTTTATTATGGTGAAGGCGTAGGTCAAGACTATTTGGAAGCCTACACTTGGTACCTAAAGGCAGCCAACCAGGGCTATACGGAAGCACAAAAGAACATTGGGGAACTCTTCCGCCTTGGGGAGGGCGTTAAACAAGATGCTGTTGAAGCTGTGAGATGGTTTTTATTGGCTGCTGAAAAGAACAATTGGGAAGCTCAGATGTACTTGGGAGATATGTTTGCTATAGGCGAAGGAACTGCTTTAGACTATGAGCAAGCTCACAAATGGTATCTGCTGGCTTTGGAGAATGAAGACTGTGAAGATAAAGAATTGGTAATGAACAAGCTAAGTGCAATCAAAGAAAAATGAAGGACTTATAGATTTGCTGGGCACCAGACCTGTGGGTGTAGCAATGTATCTCGGTGCAATAACAAGTTTCGGCATGTACTCCTGCACATAGTAGGAGTACTGTAGCTCCTTTGGGCTTTTCAGACAATATCTATCTCTATACAGGGCAACATCACTCCTGCTTGGCATCTTTTCTATTGACTATATTTAGCACCTCAAGATGCTGTTCCTCAGTCTAAAAAAAGGATTTTGTGATGTTACCTATCAGTTTTGGCAGTGATAACCATAGTGGTGTGCATCCATTGGTAATGAAGGCTTTAGCAGATGCTAACGAAGGTTTTTGTTTTGGTTATGGGGATGATGAGTTATCGGAAAATGTATGTTCAGAGCTGGCAAACCTCTTTGGTGGTGGCTGTGATGTCTATTTGGTGATGACTGGTACTGGTGCTAATGTGATAGCGCTCCAATCCTTGCTATCTTCATTTAATGCAGTGATTTGTGCCAAGACATCGCATATCAATGTAGATGAATGTGGCGCTGTGCAAAAATTTACCCAAGCCCGTCTTTATCCAGTAGAAACACCCGATGGGAAGCTATCTCCAGAGCTCATTTTACCTGTCTTGGGTGGTAGGGGAGACCAGCATCATTCGCAAAAGAAAATAGTGAGTATTACCCAAAACACAGAATATGGCACGACCTATACGATTGAAGAGCTAAAGACTTTAGCAGACTTTGTACATAGCCGCAATATGTACTTTCACATCGATGGTGCGAGATTGGCAAATGCCGCTGCTCACCTCAATGTGTCACTCAAAGAGATCACCAAAGACATTGGCGCAGATATAGTTAGTTTTGGTGGTACCAAAAATGGAATGATGTTTGGCGAAGCCATCATCAGCTATGTACCGCAGCTCACCCAGGATATCATTTATTACCGTAAACAAGCTACACAGCTCTATTCCAAGCATCGCTTTATCTCTGCTCAGTTTGCCGCCTATCTCAAAGATAAGCTATGGTTTGAGCTTGCAAAAAAGGCAAACGCCAATGCCCTGATCTTGTCTGAAAAGCTGGCTGCAATTTCGCAGATTCAGATCACTCAAAAAGTCCAGGCAAATGCAGTTTTCTTGATCCTTCCTCCTGATTGGATAGTATCTTTGCAGGAGCGCTACCGCTTTTATATGTGGGATGAGGATCGTTTTGAAGCCCGCTTGATGTGTAGTTGGAACACAACTATCGAGCAAATTGATGCTATCGTGGATGATGTAAAGGAGTTGGCAAACAAATGACTTGCGTGATCAATGAGGATTGAGCGGGAAACCTGCTTGTGCTATGTAGAGGCTGTACAAGAAATTTAAGTGTGTGAAATCCTATAAAAAAGTAGAAAAAAGGAGTTGCTATGAAACAAGATTGTAGCAAGCTCGATACCGTGATAGAAAGCTATCGCGGAAGGAAAGGCGCGATGATTCCGCTGCTTCAGGACGTCCAAGCATTGGAGGGGTATCTCTCTCGAAATACAATGCAATACGTTGCCGATCAGCTAAGGATTCCCGCCGCTGAGGTATTTGGTGTCGCAACCTTTTATTCAATGTTTCGTCTCAAGCCCCAAGGCAGGCATGTGATCCGTATCTGCAAAGGTACAGCTTGTCATGTGTCCGGTGCCAATGGGATTTTGGATGCTCTCAAGGACAATCTCAATCTTCCAGAAGGCGAAGAAACCACAGAAGACATGAATTTTACTCTTCTTGAAGTAGCCTGTTTGGGCTGTTGTAGCTTAGCTCCTGTGATTATGATCGATGATCAGACCTTTGGCAAGCTTACTCCCGAGTCCATTCCTGCCATTTTGGAAAAGTTTGCCTACGATGGAGGTGATCAATGAGCCAAGTATGTGTAAAAGTAGGAGTTGGAAGCTGTGGTTTAGCAGCCGGAGCAGGTGATGTCTATCTCAAATTGGAAGAGTACATCAAGACTCAAAACATTGCTATCAAGCTGGAAAAGACTGCCTGTATCGGGATGTGTTTTGAGGAGCCAATCATCGAAATCAGTGGTTTGGAACGTGGAGCTATTACCCTTGGCAAGATCAGCGTTGATCAAGTGCCAGCCTATATGGATGCTTACATCAGTGGACAGCATATTGACCAAGGCGTGATCTTGGCATCAAATCAAGATGCCATTCACAACGAGCTATTGGCAAATCAAGTACGCATAGTTTTACGCAATTGTGGTATCATCAATCCTGAATCTTTGGCAGATTATGAAGCAAGAGAAGGCTATGTGGCTTTGCGACAAGCTCTTAGTATGGATAGACTGGGTATTATCAATACGATCAAAAATTCGGGACTCAGAGGCAGAGGTGGCGCAGGCTTTTCTACTGGGCTCAAATGGACTTTTGCCTACAATGCCAAGAATGACAAGAAATATGTAGTGTGCAATGCAGACGAGGGAGACCCCGGCGCTTTTATGGATCGTAGTGTCCTCGAAGGTGATCCACATAGCATCATCGAAGGTATGGTAATTGGTGCCTATGCGATGGGCGCTGATGAAGGCTATATCTATTGCCGTGCAGAATATCCCCTTGCCATCAAACACCTCAAGATTGCCATTGCTGCAGCAGAACAAAAAAACTATCTGGGCAAGAATATCCTTGGCACAGGCTACGATTTTGAGCTGCATATCAAAGAAGGTGCAGGAGCCTTTGTCTGTGGAGAAGAAACAGCACTGATGGCATCCATCGAAGGAAAGAGAGGTATGCCAACGATCCGTCCACCTTTCCCTGCGGAAAGCGGGCTTTGGGGCAAACCTACAAATATAAACAATGTAGAAACATGGGCAAATATCCCTTGGATCATCATCAACGGAGCCGATGCCTATAAGCAGTATGGAACAGAGAAATCTTCTGGAACCAAGGTCTTTGCCTTGGCAGGTAAGATCAAGAATAGCGGATTGATAGAAGTTCCCATGGGTATCACCATCCGCGATGTGATCTACAAAGTTGGCGGAGGGATGAAGACAGAATTGCCTTTCAAAGCCGTTCAATTGGGTGGTCCCTCAGGTGGTTGTATTCCTGCCTCCCTGCTTGATACGATAGTGGACTATGACTCGATCAACAAAACCGGAGCGATCATGGGCTCTGGTGGTATGGTGGTAATGGACGAAGGGACTTGTATGGTGGATGTGGCAAGGTTTTTCCTAAACTTTACCCAAAATGAATCCTGTGGCAAGTGCACCTTTTGTAGGATCGGTACCCGTAGAATGTTGGAAATCCTTACCCGCATCACCGAAGGTAAAGGCAAGGAAGAAGATATTGAAAAGCTTGAAGAGCTTTCTGTAAACATCATCAAAGGCTCGCTTTGTGGCTTGGGGCAGACAGCCCCCAATCCCGTACTCACAACCCTGCGCTATTTCCGTGATGAATATATGGCTCATATCGTGGAAAAGCGTTGTCCCGCAGGTGTTTGCACAGCTCTCTTGCGCTATGAGATAGTATCCGACAAATGTATTGGCTGTACTGCTTGTGCCAGAAAGTGTCCTGTAAATTGTATCTCTGGTAGTGTAAAACAAGTGCATAGCATCGATCAAGACAAGTGCATCAAGTGTGGTGCCTGCTACAGTACCTGCAAATTTGCAGCCATTACAAAGGGGTAAGATGATGAAGATGATAGAATTAATTCTCAATGGAAATAAGGTGCAGTGTGAAGCTGGGATCACTATTTTGGAGCTAGCTAAGCGGTATGGTATCCAAATCCCCACACTCTGTCATGATGAAGAGCTCAAGCCTTATGGCTCATGTTGGGTTTGTGCGGTAGAAGTATCTGGTAGAAGAGGCTTTGTAACCTCATGCGGTACAATTGTAAGTGAAGGCATGGAGATTATTACGGATTCGGATGACATCCATAGTGCCCGCAAAATGGCGCTTGAACTCTTAATATCGAATCACTATGCAGATTGTGAAGCTCCCTGCAAAGTAGCCTGTCCCGATCATGTGGATATCCAATCCTACGTTTCACTGATTGCCAATGGACAATATCATGAAGCCGTCAAAGTAATCAAAGATACTCTGCCTATGCCCCTTTCGATCGGTAGAGTCTGTCCTGCCTTTTGTGAAAAAGAATGCCGCAGGCAGATCGTAGAGGAACCAATTGCTATCAGACAGCTTAAACGTTATGCCGCAGATGAAGACCTCAACGACTTTTGGAGCTACATCCCCGAAAAGGACGAACCCAAGGGCAAGAAGGTTGCTATCATTGGTGCGGGACCTTCTGGCTTGACTTGTGGATATTACCTCAGCAATATGGGTTATGAAGTAGAGCTCCTTGAAAGCGCTCCCCAGGCTGGTGGTTGGCTCCGATATGGTATTCCAGAATATAGACTGCCAAAGGAAATCTTGGACAAAGAGATAGAACTGATGTGTGCCAATGGGATGAAAATCCACTATGGCAAGACACTTGGCAAAGACGTGTTTCTAAAAGACCTATCAGATAGTTATGATGCCGTTTATCTTGCCATAGGAGCCCAAAAGGCGGTTCCGATGCCGGTAAAAGGTAGTGACCTTACGGGTTGCTATTTGGGGGTTGATTTCCTCAAAGATCATGCCCTTGGCAATACTCCTCCCCTTGGTTCCAAAGTAGCTATCGTGGGAGGCGGAAACACCGCTATTGACTGTGCCAGAACAGCTCTTCGTTTGGGTGCAAAGGTTAGCCTCATTTATCGTCGTACCAAAGAAGAAATGCCTGCTGATAGCTTTGAAATTGATGCTGCCGAACACGAAGGTATAGAGTTCCACTATCTTTGCAATCCCGTGGAATACATGGGTATAGATGGTAAGCTTTGCTCTGTAAAAATCGAAACAATGAGATTGGGCGAGCCGGATTCCAGTGGCAGAAGAAGACCAGAGCCCACAGGTGAGTATTTTTCCCAAGATTTTGATAGCATTATCGCTGCTATTTCCCAAGTACCAGAAGTGGATACTTTTGCCGAACCAAGAAACCTCATTGATGGTAACTCAATAGCCATCAGTAGATGGCAAACGGCTATAGTAGATGAAAATACAATGTTTACAGGAGCTGCTAATGTCTTTGCAGGTGGAGACTTCCGCAGAGGTGCAGCTACTGCTATTGAAGCTATTGCCGATGGTCGGGTAGCGGCATTGATGATGGACAAATATCTGCAAGGTGTCGAAATCGTTCCATTTAAGCCTCTCTTTGATGCAAAGAAGGGACAAAAGGTAAGGGACATTGACCCCAAAGAATACTCGATTTTTGAGCGTATTGCCCGCTTCAAAATGCCAGAACTGGAAGTAGGCATTGCCAAGACTACCTTTGACGAAGTGGAATTGGGATTTGATGAAGAAGCTGCCAAAGCAGAGGCAGATCGCTGTCTGGAATGCGGTTGTCAGGTAAACGAAACCTGTTTCCTGAGAAAATATTGCACAGACTATGATGTTGATCCACTACGTTTTATCGGTTCGATTGGTCATCACCCCATCGATTATAGCCACCCTTTTATTGCCAGAGACCAAAACAAATGTGTCAATTGCGGAAGATGTATCCGCACCTGTGCAGAAATCCAAGGTGCTGCTGTTTTGGGCTATATCTATCGTGGCTTTCCCACAGTCGTAGCACCCCAATTTGGAGATTCGCTCTGTGACACCAGTTGCGAAAGCTGTGGAAAGTGTATCAACGTATGTCCCGTGGGAGCTTTGGTAGAGCGAAACTTACATTACAAGCTCAATCCTTTGGACAAAACCAAGTGCATCCAAAGCTGTGGACTTTGTGGTACCGGTTGTACGGTGGAGATAGAAACTCAAACCACTACCCCCGTGCGTATTAGCACTCCAGAAGAGGTAGGTTTTAATGGTAGAAACCTCTGCTTTAAGGGTAGGTTTGGTTGGCAAGCATTGCAAGCCGAAGACCGCTTACGTTTACCTATGTACAAAGAACAAGGTGTATGGAAAGCCATTACTTGGGATGATGCTTCCAATCTGATCAAAGAGAGATATGCCACAGCAAAGAGCAAACGCTTTGAAATCCATCCCACCATCACTTTGGAAGAGATGCTCTTGGTCAAGGAAAGTGCTACCAAAGCAGAAGCTAAGTATGCCTCCGGTTTATACAAAGCGCTCTTTAGTGATGAATTCATGGCATTAAAACCCCAATCTAATGCTTATCATAAACTTTCTGATTATGATGAGATAGCTGTATTGGGTAAGATCAGCCATACCTTACGAACCCTTATCCGTTTGGAGCAACGCAAAGGCAAAAAGCTGGTTTTGATCAATCCTCCTGAATCGGATTTCAATCGCTTTGCCGATGTAATCTACCACTCCCTCGATGAGCTATCCGTATCTGCTAATAGGCTTTACGTCTATAGCATCAATTATACTACGGAACGTGATGCACTTAGGCTTTGGCAATTGGCAGGCAAAAGTGATGCCGGTGCTCAAAATATCTTTGTAAGCTCCGAATTTGCAAACTACTATGGTATGCTGGCAATGGGTGCAGACAGTGGCTTGTGTGCTGCGGTAGATTTTGCTCTTTCTTATGGTGGAGCCCCCAAAAAAGCAGATGAAAATGGATTTTCAATTGCCATTGTCACTCACTTTGATGAAGCATGTAATGCAGACATTTTGCTCCCCCAACCTTCATATCAAGAGATCGAAGGCAAAGCCTTGGCAAATGGTGCACAGATCACTAGCTTTAACAATCCCACACGTTCCGATGCTTTCAATAGACTACTCAAGGTTTTCTATGAACAAGGTTGGATTCATCCCAATGTAGCTGAAAGTAATTATTGGAATGCATTGGCTGATGCTTTCATCCGAGAACTAGAACTTGCACCCACTCTTGGAGTCGATCTCAGCAAGGTAAACATTGATCAATGTGCTACAGAGCCCAGCTTCATTGACTATGGTCTAAATAAAAGAATGACAAGGCTTTACGATATGCGCAAGGAAAAGGCAGAGTTCTAAAACTCTGACCTGTGGAATGTTTCATTGTCCAATGGATATGAAAAGGCGGTGCTAGTACCGCCTTTTTTTCTAATGATTTATGTGCCCAGTTCAGTAGTATTCCGAAACAAAAATTTCTTGAGTCAAGTGGCACTTGAAAGCTCCAGTGCTCAGCACTCCCAACAGTAGTCAATTGCTCCTATTGAATTGGATTAGCTGAACAA
>Ga0209835_1000813_pt1 | contig 19052 bp, 11 predicted proteins | sample LakKivwa52mmetaG_FD_184138 | JGI IMG/M metagenome (GOLD analysis project Ga0209835, IMG submission 184138) | Anoxic lake water microbial communities from Lake Kivu, Rwanda to study Microbial Dark Matter (Phase II) - Lake Kivu water 52m metaG... | ecosystem: Environmental > Aquatic > Freshwater >...
CACCCCCTCCTTAAAACGTTAACTATCTGTCATTCCGAGTGAAGCGAGGAATCTCAAACATATCTTTGTTGACATTTTAGTTTTTCCCGGACAATAGTGTTTAAAAATGAATTTTTTAGTAAAAATCAATGACCTGCAGGTGATAGGCGCAAAGGAGAATTCTTAATTTTGCCCGGCCAGGAAATTTCTTTTTTGGATACACTATAACCCGCAAATTTTCAATGCCGCTTTCCAAATCTTTCACTTCCGGGGTGATTCTGTTGCTCGCCGCCATCATCTGGGGGTTTGCATTTGTGGCGCAGCGTGCTGGAATGGAGCATGTTGAGCCATTCACCTTCAATGGAATAAGGTTTTTGCTGGGATGTATAACACTGTTGCCTTTGCTGGTTTTGAGAGGTAAATCGCAAGTCAGAAGAGAAGCAGGCAGCGGGAAATGGAGTAAAGATGAGATTGCCGGCGGCATTCTGGCCGGCATAGTGATGTTCATGGCAGTGAGCTGGCAACAGTTTGGGATTGTTCATACCACAGCCGGAAAAGCCGGTTTCATCACCGGGCTTTATGTCATTCTGGTTCCAATTGTTGGGATGTTTTTCAGCCAGAAGACCGCTTTAAATGTCTGGATTGGCGCGGTAACTGCCGTTATCGGGCTTTATTTTCTGAGCGTTACCCACGATTTTTCTCTTGCTTTGGGTGATTCTCTGGTGCTGGTCAGTGCGCTGTTTTTCACTTTTCACATTCTGATTATTGGTAAGTATTCTACCAGGGTGAGTATCATCAGGTTATCGGTTTTGCAATTTTTAGTTTGTGCAGTATTGAGTCTCAGTGCTGCAATGGCCACCGAAACTATCGAAATATCAGGTATTTATGACGCTGCTCTTCCGATACTTTATGGCGGCATATTTTCGGTGGGAATCGCATACACACTTCAGGTAGCCGGGCAGAAACATTCTCACCCATCAGCTGCTTCCATCATTCTGAGCCTCGAATCGCTCTTTGCAGTCTTAGGGGGGTGGTTAATCCTCAGCGAGCATCTCTCAACACGCAACCTTTTTGGTTGTGCGCTGATGCTGACGGGGATGATCCTTGCACAAATCAGTTTCGGCAGAAAAAGGGAGGATAAGGTGATACCCACTAATCCCGAACTCCGTTCTGATAAATTGCAGTAATTTTGCCGGCAAAAGTCGCAGCCTGTTCTGTCGCTGCATCTGCCTTCGGGCCGATGGAGAGGAAAGTCGGGACAACACAGAGCGCCATACTTCCTAACAGGAAGGCCTCGTGAAAACGGGGACAGCAAGTGCCACAGAAAATTACCGTCCCGCCCGTGCGGGATAAGGGTGAAAACGTGAGGTAAGAGCTCACGCGTTGTGGTGGCGACATCGCAACGGGGTAAACCTTATGGGTTGAAAGACCATGTATATCACGGCTCCGTGCAAACGGAATACAGGCTGCTCGTCGAAATGCCGGAACGCCGGCATGCCGTGAGGGGTAGGTCGTTAGAGCCATGCTGTGAAGCCTGGCCCGGATAAATGACAGAAACTCCCGCTTTGCCGGGATGACAGAATCCCGCTTACAGGGCTGCGGCTTTTTATTTTTCCAATTCTAAAATCTTTCACCACCCAAACCGCATTACCCTTATTTTTGCAGCCGCTATGGCAAACTTTATCGAGATAAAAAACAAGAAAGCATCCTACCAGTATTTTCTGGTCGAAGAATACACTGCGGGCATACAACTCACCGGCACCGAGATAAAATCCATCAGGGAGGGAAAGGCAAGCATTGCCGATGCTTTTTGTAATTTCACCGATAATGAGTTGTTTGTCAGGGAGATGCACATTGCTATTTACAAACAGGGAACCATCTATAACCACGAACCCAAGCGCGACCGCAAATTGCTGCTTACCCGTCGCGAGCTGAAAAAACTATTGGGAAAGGTGAATGAAAAAGGCTTTACCATAATTCCCACCTTGTTGTATATCAACGAGAAAGGGCTGGCCAAACTCACCATTGCTCTGGCAAAAGGCAAGCATTTTTACGACAAACGTGAAACCATTAAAAAGAAAGATGTAGCCAGGGATTTGGATCGCAGCGATTATTAGCATTTTTCCGGAGAACGAAACTTTCCCTGCATGATATTTGTTTACAGACGGAACAAAATTTAATCATAACCCTATGAAAAATCTGATCTTACTCGCCCTCATTTTGACAATAATTCCTTTTGCCAATGGACAGGAAGCCCCAAAAATCAAATGGTACTCTATCGAAGAGGCCGTAGAACTGAACAACAAAGCCAAACCAAAGGATAAAAAGAAGTTTTTTGTGGATGTTTACACCGACTGGTGCGGCTGGTGCAAAAAAATGGATGCAAACACCTTCACTGACCCGGTGATAATCAAGAACATGAACGAGAATTTCTGGCCGGTGAAATTTGATGCCGAATCTTCAGCGCCGGTTAACATCAACGGGCAGGCTTACGTTAATCCGAACCCCGGTGTCAAGCGGTCAACCCATCAACTGGCTATTGCTTTGCTAAACAAGCGTTTATCTTATCCATCCTTTGCTTTTCTGGATCAGGAAGTAAAACTGATAACGGTGCTGCCAGGTTACAACACCCCGGAACAACTCGAACCGGTGCTGCATTTTATTGTCAGCGAAGCCTACAAAAACCAATCTTTCGACCAGTTTAAATCCACGTTTAAAGGAAGTTTCGGGAATTAAGAGGTTTTGAAAAGAATCTGTTGCTGAAATTTCTTTAGAGTGGCTGCAGGTATTTGTCCACGTCATCGCCGGTTACCACCTTATCACATAGGATAGCCAGCCTTTCCACCACATTGCGCAATTCCCTTATATTGCCCGTCCAGCGGTAGTTTTCGAGTTTTTTATAAGCATCATCGCTTATCACAAGCAAAGGTTTTCCCATCTTTTTACATACATCTTCCATAAAATGATTGGCGAGCAGCGGAATGTCGCCATCACGCTGGTTGAGGTCAGGGACTTCGATAATGATTACACTGAGACGATGGTAAAGGTCTTCGCGGAAATTTCCCTTGTTTATTTCGTCGCGCAGATTTTTATTGGTAGCAGCCAGGATGCGCACATCCACCTGAATGTCCTTTTCGCCTCCCACCCGGGTGATCTTGTTTTCCTGCAAAGCCCTTAGAACCTTGGCCTGCGCCGAATGGCTCATATCGCCGATTTCGTCGAGAAAGAGCGTGCCACCGTTAGCCAGCTCAAAATCTCCCTTCCGCTGACGGATGGCCGAGGTGAATGAGCCTTTTTCGTGGCCAAACAACTGACTTTCAATCAATTCGGATGGAATAGCTGCACAATTGACCTCAATAAAAGGAGCATGAGACCGGGGACTTTTTTCGTGCAACCAGCGGGCAACCAGCTCTTTACCGGTTCCGTTGCTGCCATGTATCAAAACGCGGGCATTGGATGGTGCAACTTTATCAATCAGCTCTTTGATCTGTATCATGGCCGGCGACTGACCGATCATTTCCCAGGTTTGTGGGATATCCTGTTTCAGGATTTTGGTCTCCTTGATAAGATTGGATTTATCAATGGCATTGCGGATCGTTACCAGTAACCGATTGAGGTCGAGGGGTTTGGCAATATAATCAAAGGCTCCTTTTTTGATGGCCTCCACAGCCGTTTCGATGGTTCCGTGCCCCGAAATCATCACTACCGGAGTATCCGTAACCTTCATGATGTGTTCCAGCGCTTCCATGCCATCCATCACAGGCATCTTGATATCAAGGAGGATGAGGTCGTACTTCTTGCTGTTGACCATTTTCAGCCCTTCGATGCCATTTTCGGCGTCATCCACTTTGTAGGTTTCGTATTCGAGTATGTCGCGGAGAGTGTTACGGATGCTGCGTTCGTCGTCAATTACCAGGATTTTTGCCATAACCAGGAAGATTTATCTTAAGATTTCGGCAAAAATAGAGCAAAATGACTTATGGGGATTATAACTCGCAATTGCCCGTAAATGCTTTACTTTGCGATTGGGAACGAAGTTATGGCAACACAAACACAAATCATCGGCGCATGGATTCTTGTCATCCTCTACTCCGGGGTTATTTTGTTTTTTGTGATCCGCGGGGCATTGAAAATCAGGAATATGGCCGACTATGCCATCGGTAGCATGAGTTTCTCGCCGGTAGCCGTGGGTTTATCGCTGGCAGCTTCGATGACGAGTGCGGCAACATTTGTCATCAACCCGGGATTCATCGCAAATTTCGGTATCTCAGCCTTTATCTCTTATGCTGTGGTTTTCCCGGCCGGTGCGATTATTTCACTCATAATTCTCACCAAAAGTTTCAGAAAATATGGCGAGTCGGTCAAAGCGCTGACTCTTGCGCAATGGATTGGTAAGCGCTACAATTCAGGGGTTTACGCTCTGATTATGGCCTTTCTTTCGTTGCTCCTCATCACTTTTATTGTGCTCATCATTGTGGCATTGACCAAAGTGCTCTCCAGTTCGCTGAACGTTAATGAAATGTATGTTTTGGCCGGGTTGGTGGTTTTTGTTTTCGGATACATGATGTTTGGCGGCGCCAATTCGATGGTTTACACCAACACCATTCAGGCTGCCATTATGTTGATCGTAGCATTTGTACTTTTGGGTTCAGGACTTGAACATTTCAGGGATGGGGTGGAGGGTTTTTTGCAAAAACTCGCCGCTATTGACTCACGAATGGTTGAGGCCACTTACCCGGAAAGTCCCCTGTTCAGAGATTTTTATGAAATAATTTTTGCGCAGTTTGTGGTCGGTATGGCGGTTGTTGTCCAACCTCACATCATCACCAAATCGTTGTTGCTGAAGAAAAAGGAGGATGTAAACAGGTTTCTTTGGGTAGCTGTTACTGTTGAAATTATCTTTTTCCTTGTTGTATTTACTGGTTTTTATGCACGGCTTACCTACCCTGATCTCATGGCGAATGGCGTAAAACTTGGCAACGACGGTATCATCCCGGCTTACGTAGTTACCGCTTTTGCCGGTAGCAACATTGCGGTTGTGATTGGTCTGGTGGTGGTTATGGGACTAATCTCAGCCGGGCTTTCAACGCTGGAAGGGCTTATCCAGTCGGTGTCCACTACCATCACATCCGACATTGTTCGCCCGTTGTTTGGCCATAAAATCACCAGGGAAAAAGTGTACATCACGATCAATAAAGTGGCAATAGGGCTTTTGGCAATTGTTGCTTTCTACATGTCGGTCAGGCAACTGACTTATCCGAGGCTGAGCGTTGCGCTGCTCGCACAGAACGGAGTTTATGCTTACTTTTCAGCAGCGTTTATCCCGGTCATCTTTGGAATCTTTTTCCGGAATGTGAAAACCGCAGCGCCCCTCACAGCAACCATCACAGCCATAGTAGTCCATTTTGCGATTTACTATTTTTTGCCCTGGCTGGTTAGCGAGTACAACTGGACATTTGGTACTTTTACAAAATATTTAACAGGTACGGTCAGGAATCCGGCAATTGCGGCCTCAGGCGCCATTATCGCATCCACCATTGCCGGGCTGGTTGTGCACCTGAAATCAAAGTAATTTTGATGTTATGAATTCATTCGACTGGTTTGCAAAATGGGCTATTTACAATCCTTTCCGCATCGCTTTTAAAGAATTTGAAACCGACCGTGAATACAGCTATTCCCAGTTCGACAGGATGGGAAACTATGTTGCAGCCTTGATTCATCACCAGCATGGATTTGTCAAAGGCGACCGCCTGGCGGTGATTTCTGACAACAATATGGAATACATCGTCTTGTTTGCTACTGCCCAAAAGCTGGGCATCACCATTGTTCCCCTCAACTACCGCCTCACTCCCGCCGAACTCGATTTCATCATTTCTGATGCCGATGTGAAAGGGATCGTTTTTGAGGAAAAGTATTTCGAAAAAATAAAAAATCTCGACTCTTTCAAAGTCATACCTTTCAAAATGAGCGTTGAAGAGCTGAAGCAGATTAACGACGAAAACCTGAAAGATAAATCAGCTCCGTTGCCCGTCACGGTGGAATTGCACGGTGATGATCCGATATTTATACTATACACTTCAGGTACCACTGCATTTCCCAAAGGGGCGCTCTACACCCATAAAATGCTCTTCTGGAACAGCATCAACACCGAACTCAGGCTCGATATCACCTCCAATGACATTTCGATCAACTGTGCGCCGCCTTTTCATACCGGCGGATGGAATGTTTTGCTTACACCTTTTATCCACCATGACGCTTACACGCTGATCATGAGAGGATTTGATGCAGATCTGATCCTCGAAATGCTCGAACTTGAAAGGGCAACCATCTGGTGGGCTGTGCCAACTATGCTGAAAATGATGGCGGAATCGCCGGCATTTACAAAAGCACGTCTCAACCGCCTTCGATACCTTGTGGTTGGCGGTGAATCGTTGCCCATCCCGGTCATCGAGCTGTGGCACCGCAAAGGGGTGCTTATCCGCCAGGGCTATGGTTTAACGGAGGTAGGACCGAATGTTACTTCACTCGATCAGAAAGATGCAACCAGGAAAAAGGGTTCTATCGGGACCATGAATTTCTATTACGAAGCTAAACTGGTTAATGACAAGGGATTAGAAGTACCGGCCGGGGAAGCCGGCGAACTGCTGCTGAAGGCTCCGACGGTTACACCGGGATATTGGAAAAATGCGAAAGCAACCGCCGAAACCATCGAAGATGGCTGGTTTCATACCGGCGATCTCATGAAAAAAGACCTGGAAGGTTACTACTATGTGCTTGATCGTATCAAAAATATGTACATCTCCGGGGGAGAAAATGTTTACCCCGCTGAAGTGGAACACATGATCAGGCAACACCCTGCTGTGTCAGAAGTGGCCATTATCGGCGTACCCGACGAGCGCTGGGGCGAAGCCGGAAAAGCCTTTGTGGTGGTAAAACACGGTGAAACACTCTCCAGGGATCTTTTGGCTGCATATTGCCTCGAAAGAATTGCAAAATACAAGATTCCTAAGCACTTCGAGTTTGTGGATAGTCTGCCAAAAAATGATGCAGGTAAAATTGATCGCAAGAGACTCAGAGAAATCCATTAAATTTGCGCCAATAATTAATTTCTATCAACTCATTTTATCAAAACATTAAACCATTTAACAATGAAAAGTTTAAAAATGCTCATGCTGCTTCTTGCAGCCGCCTTGCTTTCTTTCACCGCCTGCGATAAGGATGAAGAAGAGAAAGGTACACCCATCGAAATTACCGGAATGGAAATTTCGGCCGACAATGCAATCCTCGAAGTAACTTTCAACCAGGCACTCTACCGTTTGGCTGACAAGACCGGGAACCTCGGAGCCAATAGTTTCGGGCTCACTTTCATCGCCACTTCGGCTGTAACTGCAGGTTACATGGTGGAGCACACGGCCGGAAGTAATAAGGTGAAATTTATGCTCAACTACGAAACAAGGCTGAAAGGCACCGAAACCCTCAAGGTTACTGCCCTTGCCAACACCATTTTCGGCGCTGAAGGCAACGCCCTGAAAGCTGATGAAACCTCAGAAATCGCGGTGAAAGAGATGGGAATCATTGGCAACTGGAAGGCCTATGATATTTCAGCGATCCTCATCGGGTTGGGTTTTGATGATTCGCTCTATGCTGACTTTAAAGCCGATCAAAGCTATATTGTAAGGGCATTTGCAAGTGGATTCCCCATTGTATTGGAAGGGGTTTATACACAAAACAAAACTACCTACGACAACCGTTGGGAAATCACTGTAAACCAAACCAAACAGAACGGCCAGGTGACCGACCTGACCAGCCAGGGAATTTTTGAAGTGATGTTCGAAGGTACCGACGCGCTGATGTGGTACGAAGTTGCACAAACGGATCCCGCAGTTGCAGGGGTTACTCCGCCAAATGCTGCACAGGGATTTGGAAGTACCAGCGGCGGCGCATTTGGTATGGCCAATGTGCAGAAATACAACTGGATCGGACAATAAAATCCATCCTGCCATAGTGAAACCTGGTAGCCTGAAACTGCCAGGTTTCTTCATTTAAAACAAATACATGATGATTCACTCAACTTGAATGAAGATGAAAAATCTCTACTTTTTATCTCTTTTATTCCTGGCAACTTTATTGGCTGAAGAGCTAAAAGCCCAGGACCTGAACTCATCCATTACAAGCAATTACGAGAGTTATTTCGAGCGCCAGGTGCCGCGCAAATCGGAAAAGGAGTTCCAGTTCATTGCATATTTCATCAACCAGGCGGTGATTTCCGATTTTTATCCTGAAAATGTCTTTATGAGAGGCCAGGTTATCGGACGGCTTTTCGGTGACAATACTACCCGAACCACCGATACTTTGACTTCGATGTACGTCGAACAGCGTATCATCCCTTTCTTCCTTTATCAGCCTAAACTTTTCAATGGAAAAGCCACTCTCAGGGCTTCGTTCGAGATAGACTGGACCTGGGGAGACGTGGCTTACAGCACCGGCGGAAACCTTGGTGGGGCAATCTCAGGCGACCAGGTAAATATCCAGACCCAAAATCTCGTGGTGGAATATCAACCTGCACCCGGCTGGACGGTCAACCTGGGTTTGCAGCGATTATTTGATACTCCCTACGACACTTACAGAACCTTCTTCGAAAAGATGTCGAATACCGGCTATCGCCTGATGTACTGGGGAACGGATGCCGTCGGGATCAAGGTTAACCGCTCAAAGGATTTTTCACGATGGTCGTTTGCTTATTTCCAGTTGTATGAAAATAAGGTGGAAGCCAACGACGACGTGACTTTGCAGTATGTTACCTATGAAAACGACCTCACCCCGTTATGGCGTGCGGGCGGTTCGGTGTATTACCTGCGCGACCGGAGCAATGCCGATGGCGGAGTCTCTATCTATGGCCAGGGACCAACCAGCCGCCTGACCGAGTATAACGGGACTTTCAGATTTCGCTTCACCGAAAAATCAAGAAACGACATTGTATGGCTGGGAGGATTTTTCAGCCGGAATGCCGATTTTATGATGGATCGTTTCCGTATTAGCGGTTTTGCCAATTACAACCTCGGAAAAGTCGAACTTCAGGACGGCGACAATTGGAAAAAAGGCGCTGATATCGGCGGACTGGGAGCTAATCTGAAACTTGGCTATCGCTACGGCCAGACCACCGACGATGTGATTGATACCGATCTGCTCTTCTCCACCGGCGATGGCAATGCTTTGAAAAACGACAGGTACTCCGGAGTTATCACCGGAAATACCTGGGGTGCGCCGGCCGGAATCTACATCAGTAGCGGCTCCTACATCCTCTTCCCCCACGGAAACGTAGTAAACCGCTACACACCGCTGGTTGCCGACCTCTCCAACATGGGTTACGGCCTCACGGGCGCCGTAGTAAACGCCAGCCGGGGGTTTATACCCAACCGGTTGATCGGAAAAATCGGGACTGCCTATGGTATGAGCAATGTTAAGCCCGAAGGTGGCGGTTCCAATATCGCCCTCGAAGCAAATGCCGCCATCAAATACAACCTTGGCGTTTATATGAGTGTCGAAATGCATGGTGCCTATGCCTGGCTCGGTGATTTCTACGACAGCAACAGCAATACGCACAGCTTTTATGTAAATGGCTCTCAATCCGGTGGCCGGCCCCTCGATCCATGGACGGCATTCCTGGTTTTTAAATGGCTGATGTTTTAACTTTATCAATGTAAAACTATGAATATCAATAGTATAAATATCAGAATCACCAAAGCGCTCACCGTTGCGCTTTTGGCATTATTACTTAGCATTCTTCCGTATATGAGCCACACACAAAATAGCATAAATCCTTATAAGGATATCCTCAGGTTAAATTCTTTCGACGAGCTTAAATATCCCTATGAGGTAAAGTATGCCGAACTGCCGGGCAAAATCAGACTGGCTTATGTGGATGAGGGCAAAGGCGATCAAACCATCATTTTTATCCACGGGCTGGGCAGTTACCTTAAGTCGTGGCAAAAAAACATCGAAGGGCTGAAGGATCATTACCGTTGTATAGCTATTGATCTGCCAGGATATGGCAAATCCAGCAAAGCCCCGCACAGCGGGATGATGTCCTTTTATGCCGGCGTGATCAGCGACCTGATTGACGAGCTTAACCTGAAAAATGTGGTAATTGCCGGCCATTCGATGGGTGGGCAGATAGCGATGATGTTTGCCGTAAATTATCCCTATAAAGTGCAAAAGCTGATCCTTGCTGCTCCGGCTGGATTTGAGGAGTTTAACAAAGGTCAGAAACAGTGGTTCAGAGACGTGATGACGGTGGAAGGCGTTTACAAAACCACTGTGGAACAGATCCAGACCAACCTGGCCTATAATTTCTACAACGTTCCGGCGGATGCAGAATTTATGATCACCGACCGCATCGCCATGCGTTCGGCGGAAGATTTTGAAGCCTATTGCTATGCAGTGGTCAGATCGGTGAACGGGATGGTGGATGAACCGGTGATTGACATTTTGAAAGAAATCAAACACCCGGCGCTGATTCTTTACGGCGAGTACGACAACCTTATTCCCAACCGGTTTCTCAATCCCGGCACAACGTATGATTTAGCGCAGAAAGGCGCCAGTCTGTTGCCCGGCAGCAAACTGGTAATGATTCCCAATTGCGGCCATTTTTTGCAATTCGAGAAATATAAAGTTTTTAATGAAGAGGTTATACTGTTTTTGAGTAAGTAGAGTGTTGAGGGCAATACCTAAACGAAATTATTTTGAAGCATTAAGATTTAGTAAAATAAGGTTCCCGGAATAAGCGTAAAACTACGGTAGCTCTTCACCCAGTAAGCATCTCCCGGTTTTATGCTTTCCAGCGTATGGATGCCCATAGCGGGCCAGTAGATGTGGGTGCTGAGGGCATTTTTCACCACCTCGATGCTGGAGAGATGAGCGCCGAAAAAACTCTCCACGCTCTGCGGCGACGTGAAGGGCGCCGGCAACAGGTTCCATCCTGCCGAAATTTCCAGCGCCGGCGATCCGGGCAAAGTGCCATATACAATATAAGGTGTGGCTTCGTTCACCTTTATCGCATAGCCGCTCTGGCTGTCCCAGTTTTCGATCTGGTAAAGACCACCGCCCGGAAAGTAGATCCCCTCCTCGTTTAGCAGCGCAACAAACCGGTCGCCAAGCTGTTCCACCATCTGGCCGATGGCGGCAGGATGCGGCGCCAGGTAGCTCGAAATGCCGTTCCAGCCCTCCTCCAGCGCATAGGTCTGTGTGGCGGCCGCAGGCTGAAAGGTAAACTTTGCAATCACCGGCAGGTGATCGGAGGCGTAGTGCAGCGCATTGGCCAGCGCCTGCGACACGCGCGCATTGGGCGGCCGGTTGATGCTGTCGTTGTAGTGGTTGCCGTCGTTGCCCACCGCCCAGGTGGAACCCGCTACATAATCCATCCCTCCCGGGTTGCTGATGGCCGAAGAGAAAAGTATCAGATCAAAACGATCGTCCAGCCCGCCCGAAGCGCCGCCCCCAAACGACCTCGCCCTGGGGCTTTGCGTGTGGTGCTGCGCATACGCCGGATTGTTCCACGTCCCCGTCATCGTTATCGGATCAATAAAATGCCCCTCATTAATGCCATTGTCGGCCAGCAACGCCTGGTATGAAGGCTCTGATGACTTGTAGATATTAAAATCCCCGCAAACAATAAAATTGCTGCCGACAGGCAGAATGTTGGTACTTGCCCTGAGCAGATTGACCTCTTCAAGTCGCAGGTTTTCATTTGCTGACCCCGAGCTTGCTTTCAGATGAACGGAGTAAATTCGCAATGTATCTGCATTGGGTTGGAAAACCAGTTTGAATTCAGAAATATTTCTCAAATCTGTTGCAATTGGCGTGTTGCTAATAAATTCAAACCGGTCATATTTGTAAAATAGTGCATTGTCGCTATCTGGCCCATCAATAAAATCCCCTTTGGCATAGCTGGCATTTAGTACCTGCTGATGAAAAAGGTTTATCGCCGGTTGCGAAAATATCTCCTGAACTACCAGAATATCAGGTTGTAAACTGTCGAGGATAGTTTTAAAATAGGGTAACCTGTCGCTGCTGTTTTCGCTGAATTTCAACAGGTTATAAGTCATAATGGTTACCTCCTGCTGCGGACGGGCAACAATGGCAAATAACAGGAAAAGCAATCCGATGAGGATTCTCCCCCGAAAAAGAATTTTAAAATACACTCTCTTAATTTTTTTCAGGGGCAAAGATACTGCAAATGCCGGAAAGAGTGTAATTCAGTTCAGTTAAGGGTACCTTTAAAATTAAAAAAGGCTGCCCCGTTATAGAAGCAGCCTTTTATCCGGTTTGCAAAAAGCTTTATTTGCTGTGAATTACTTTGAACTCTTTGGGTTCGGTTCCGGCAGTGCGGATAAAGTACACGCCTGCGGGGAATGCGCCGAGGTCGAAACCATAGACGTTATCGGGTTTTTCGGGCAGGTCAATCCGGCGGAGGAGTTTTCCGGCGGCATCGTACAGCCCGATTTGTGTTGTTCCCTCAAAACCGCTTCCGGCTTCGATGTAAACAAAGCCTGAGGATGGATTGGGGAATACGGTGATTTCGTTCTCTTCGGCGGGATCAATCGGTTCGGCCTCCTTGGAAGTGGAGTACTTGTACCTTAGCGTAGTATTGGTAGTGTTGGTTCCGCAGCCATATACCGTGGTAACCAGTTTTACTTTTCCGGTGAATGTGGCGGTCCAGATGATTTTGGCATCATCGCCGCAGTAATCATCCGAATAGGCGATAAACTCGTTGGTGGTGAAGTTGCGGAGGGTCATCTCCGAGTCGTAGGATGCGGTGGCGCCATCGGTGGAGCAATAGGAGAAATGATAAATTCTGCCTGCTGTTACGTTGAATGCGGTGAATTCGCCTGCGTAGATGCTTTTCTGTGATTTCCAGTTGGTGCCGGGCGTCAGGGTTGTGCTTGGATACTGAATGGTGCTGTTGCAACCCTGTGGCGCCTGAACGGTGATGGTGGCGTAACCCAGGTTGTTGGTTTCGCTGGATTCGGCCAACTGGTTATCGGCGTCGGCAACAAATAGGATGTACCACACGCCGGCAGCAGTGGAGGAGGGTATGGTAACCACTTCGCTGAGTGCGACAGTGGCGTTTGCGGAGAGAGCTCCAACGGCGTCGGTGGCGAGGTAAACATCTCCGGTTCCGTAAGCGGCATCAGCCGAAAGATAATATTTAAGGCTGGATGCTCCGGCCGGGCCGGTTCCCTGGTTTTTCACCGTGCAGGAGGCTGTGGTGGTTCCGCCATTGTTCACGGTGGTTGGGCTGAGCGCAGGACTCAGAACGATCAGATCCGGCGGACCGGCTGAGGAGGTCACGCTGATCTGCAGGCTGCCCACATTGTTGTTTTCGTTTACTTCCGCTACCTGGGCATCGGCATCGGCAAAGAACAGAATATACCAGGTTCCGGGAGCGGTAGCTGCCGGAATGGTAACTACTTCACTAACTGCAGCACCGGCGCTGGCAGCGAGTGAGGCAACGGCGTCGGTGGCAAGCAGGATATCGCCGGTTCCGTAAGTATTGTCAGCCGAAAGGTAGTATTTCAGGTTGGAAGCTCCGGCAGATGCAGTTCCCTGGTTGAACACATTGCAGGATGCAGTGAGCGTTTGGCCGTCCTGCACGGAAGTCGGGCTGGCAGCCTGGCTTTGGGTAACCAGGTCGGGCTGAGCCGGGGCTGAACCTACCTGGAAAGAAAAGACTTTGGTCCGGCGTGCCTGGGACGTCCCGACATACTGGGTGGTGAACCAGAAGGTCTTGTCGTCTGCAGGATCCACGCTTATACCGGCATAATCGCCCCAGCGGTTGTAGGAGGTCTGTGAGTATGCACCGGTGTGAACTGTCTGTTCAGCAAGGTCGAGTTGACCTGCACCGGTGGCATAAGCAGCTGCCGTTTGACCAGTATAACGAATTCCAGGATAAACCGTAGAACTCGAAACTGAATATCCAAGCCCTAACTCGTTCTGTCCATTGAGCCTGATGCTTCCCATCCACCTTGAATTGGCGTCAGGAGAATAAGTCCCTGACTGCCGGATTGACCATGTGCCGCTGGTTTTTCTCAGTTCATACCAACGGATTCCTGCCATGTCGGTATTGTTCACATCCACAGTATGACAGCATACAAGGGTCTGGTAGGTTCCAAAATTCCTGTACTGGGGAGCATTCATAATTACCTGCGGAATGGCATCGAGTTCCCTGGTAGTGCCAGGCTGCTTGATGTTGTCCCAGTTAGCGCCAAAATTGCTGTCGAAGGCAGGCACGCTCAACTGCTGTACCCTCGAAAAAGTTGAGGTTGAAGGCGATGCCCAGTTAACGGCCAGTTCATAGATCCAGAGTTGATCAGATCCGCCGCCGATAGCATCGTCATTGATGGTAATGAAAAGCCCGGGACTCCCGGCCGGTGCAAAAGTTCCGTCATTATCCACCGGAGGTACACACATAAAACCGTCAATGGTGGTTGGCCTCCATGGGTTGTCAAATCCTACCATCTGGGCTGTTTGTCCATTCAGCATCTTCGACCTTTCCATCACATAGATGTCCTTTTTACCGACACCAGAAGTATTGGTGCCCATGTAATAGCCATCCTGCCAGATACCGATTTTCTCATAATCCGGCATATCATCCACATCAAATGAATATTTGTGCCATGCGCCAGTCGGATCGTTGCTTTGCGACACAGCTACGAGCATGTAATCATTGGCGCCGCATATCGAAAACTCCACAACCAGCCACCTGTCAGCCTGTTCATCATACAGAGCAATGGGGTCGCCATCATTACAACTCGACCCGGTTACACCGCTGAAAAGCAGGTTCAGGTTGGTAGGCCCGGCAAGCAAGGTACCGGTTTTTGAATAAATGGCATATACCGAATTGATGGTCTGCATGTAGTGATTAGGCCCGGCAGTACCGTTGCAATCCGGCGGATAGTAGGGTGATTGCTGTCCTTCCCATACAGCGATCGGCGCTTTTGGAGGTTCAACACCGCCAAATTGTTTTTGCCAGGCAGGATCATCTCCTTTGGGCAAGGCAGTTTCGGCGTAAGGATACTCACGCACGCGGAGCTTCTCATTACGCGGTTTCAACGCATCCAGTTCCATTTTTTCAAATTCATCCGCCGAAATTACCGGCAGATCACGCAGCGGTTGCGAAAGCCCGTGGTAAACTCCAACGCCAACATAGGATGGGCTGATGGATTCTTCCTGCGCTGACAGCAGGAAACCAAATGCAAAAAGCATCGTAAAAAGTAAGAAATTTCTCATAATAGATTTGTTTGGTTAGTAATTGATTGAAACTTCACTCATTTGAAAATCATAGCAAAAGTATTTCGAATTTGTGATAAACAAAATTTGTTACCACTTTTTTTTAAAGAAATTTGTTCAAAACTCTAAATAGTTTTGATTCAGATACATAGAAGTGTAAAGAATTTCAATGAAAGCGTGTTTTGAAAAATTCTTTTCAAAAAAAGAGGCAGTCCAAAAAGTCATCCACTTTGTTTTTCACCGCTTTTTAATCCCTAAAGGAAAAACGTTGAAAATCAAGATCCCTGTTTGGTAGGGATTTACCTGAATTTCAACGTTTTGGGTCATAAGAAGACTTTTAAGACAGCCTCTTTAGCTTAAGGATAAGAAATTTCTATTGAGCACTGGTTATTTTAACCAGCTTGCCTTTCTGGACAAATCCAGAGTTGGCATCGCTCAACGTTACAAAGTAGATGCCTTGCCTGAGGTTTCGGATATCGATTTCGATACCTCCGCCGGCAAAAGCGACAGTGTATTCATGGACAAGCTTTCCATTGATATCGTACAACTCAATTGTACTTTGATCGGCGGATGCGTTGAATGTTTCGATGAAAACCGTTGTTGTCGCGGGATTCGGCGAGATGTTCAGGTAACTGTCAACGCCTTCCAGTTTGACGACATTTTCGCTCATAACGGCTTCATCATAAAGCGATTCTTTGGTGACAAGATCACGATAGTCTGAAGTATTGTTGAGCAGATAGATGGCGAGGTTGGCGTTGCTGCCCTCGTTTCCGGCAATTTGCTGCAACATGCTAGTTGTCCCGGGAGTAATTACCGACCAGCCCTGCTCCAGCGCATCGAGGTTGAGCAGAAGTAATGATCTGAGTTCGGCTTCCTCCTCATCCATCGGGATAAACTCCTGAAGGTGAAGTCTGGCCTGCATAGTGTTGCCGTTGCGAAGATAATATTCATACCGCAGCATCGCCTTTTCGTTGGTTGTCAGTCTGGCTGATGTGAGGATCATTTCCATGGCTGCTTCATTCAGATCAATGATAGAAGCCAGGATAGTATTAGCATCCAGGTAAGGATTGTCTGAGGATTGGAGCAGTTCCGTATAGTTGGCCACTAATTGATAATTTCCACCAAATCCTGTCATCATTCCATAGAGTTTGCTCACATTGTCGCACACGAAGTTGATGTTCAGGTTCCCCTGTGATGGCGTTCCATAAATCTGTTTTGCGCATGAAGCAGTGGAGTGCATGGGTGTGCTGCTGGTAACTACCACATTCGGGAACGATAGGTTGAACATGCCAAAGTTATTGGCCACAGTGATGGGTGGTGCGGCGCTCTTGTTGATGTCAATCGCGGTATTCCTGTTGCTCCAGAGTGTATTGAGACCCGGGTCGGTTCCGGGTAATCCGATATTGCCGGTTTGACCCTGAACGTTAATACCTATCGAATTGTAGTTGTACAGGAAATTATTTCTGATCCTTGGAAGTACTCCGGCAGTTGGCGTAGTTCCCCTGAAATCCATCGCAATCCGTGAATCGCTGACGCAATTGCTGGTCACCTGGCTGGATGCCGATAAATTCAATCCGAAAATACCGGTGGTTGTGGTATAGTTCTGCATGGTGATTTCATTGCAGGTGATATAGCTACTGCTGTTGGACGCTTCACTGAGGTAAATGCCGGTGTTCACGCATTGGTCAATGATGTTATCGGTAATCTCGGCATTTCTCGACGAAAGAGACTGAATACCAAAGTAAAACCCGTGTATGTCATTGCCCGCTATGCTGAACCTCGACGAGCGATCAGTATAAATCCCGGCTTGCAACAGATTGAGGTGGTAATTATTAATGATCGTATTCTCACGTATTTCAATTACCGGACCCGAGCAGAGTTCCATCCAGATTGGATAACCTTTAACTTTGGTCTCTATCCTGTTGGCATGAACTCCGGTGTAGGAAACCTGGTTTTTGAGCACGATTCCATAATTCAGGTCGGTAAAGTTGTTTTTGGAGAAAATTCCACCGCCAAAAATCTGGAAAATACCGTAGGAAACAAAGTTTTTGTTGATCGGGCTGTTGATGAACTCGTTTTGCGAAACGGTTTGTTTGAATTCTGAAGATGCGGCATAGATTCCGTACATGCTCTGGCTATCGGTGAACGGATAGTTGCATGGTGTCTTGAAGTCAGGATAGAAGGTCTCGGTAACAAAACGATTTCCGCTGATCGGGTGGTTGAAATTTCCGTTGTTCTCCACCCTGATTCCGGTGTTGCAGTTGGAAAAAAGGTTGTTGGAGATCAGCCCATCCACACCTTTGTAGAAATAGAGCGCTACTTCGGCATTTTTGAATGTACATTCATTAATCATGTTGATTACCGAATTGGAATTGACCGGATCCTCAAACCGCAATCCTTTCCATGTTCTATTCATGTCGCAGGGGCGGAAAACTGTGTTGTTGGATCTGATATAGCCTCCACCGTTGAATACTATCCCCGCACATTCACCAAATACAATATCCATAGTTGTAACATCTAGCATCGCTCCGTTAGTTACCGTAACGATCACATTATCAGCGATATAGTATTTGTTGTCCCAAACAGTGTTGGTGGTGATGGTCAATGGTGAAGTAATCTGTACAAACGTTGGGTCAATGGCTGCAAAACAGCATGTCTCATTCTGAGGCTTGAGAATCAGTTGAATTGGATAGTTGCAGTCGTCGTTACCACCGAAAATCATAAAGTAATTATCGCCGGCACATAAATTATTGACAGTAAATGGAACGCCGGGAATGATTGGCGATGACGGACCGGGAGGTGAAATCAATGCGAATGTGAATGGTCCTGGATAGGATGAAGGATCAAGAGTAATCGTAAATGAACCGTCACACAATTCCGGACAGGATGGGTCGGTGTATTCATAACTCAGGACATCAATAAAGCAGCAGATGTCGTTTTCAAATCCGATCTGGAAGAAGACCTCCTCGATGCAAAGGCCTGATGCGTCGGTGACGGTAAATCCGTAAACTCCCGGGCAAAGGTTTGTCAGTGTGAAGGGCACACCAGCCAGAATTGTCCATGATGGTCCCGGAGGCGAAACCTGGGTTACCGTGAATGGCGATACCGTGGAAGCCGGGTCAATCTGGAACGAAAGCGATCCATCGCAGGCTTCAGGGCACGAAGCATTGGACTGCTCCGTCCATTCGATAATGATGTCACAGCAGATGTCGTTTTCAAACCCAATCTGGAAGAAGACCTCCTCAATGCAAAGTTTTGATGCGTCTGTGACGGTAAATCCGTAAACTCCCGGGCAAAGGTTTGTCAATGTGAAGGGCACACCAGCCAGAACTGTCCATGACGGTCCCGGAGGCGAAACCTGGGTTACCGTGAATGGCGACACTGTGGAAGCCGGGTCAATCTGGAAGGATAATGAACCATCGCAGGCTTCGGGGCACGAAGCATTCGATTGCTCCGTCCATTCGATGATGATGTCGCAGCAGATGTCGTTTTCAAACCCTATCTGGAAGAAGACCTCCTCGATGCAAAGTCCTGATGCATCGGTCACGGTGAAACCGTAAACTCCCGGGCAAAGGTTTGTCAGTGTGAAGGGCACACCAGCCAGAATTGTCCATGATGGTCCCGGAGGCGAAACCTGGGTTACCGTAAATGGCGACACCGTAGAAGCCGGGTCAATCTGGAACGAAAGCGATCCGTCACAGGCTTCGGGGCAGGAAGCATTCGATTGCTCCGTCCATTCGATAATGATGTCGCAGCAGATGTCATGTTCAAACCCAATCTGGAAA
>Ga0209835_1000814_pt1 | contig 19045 bp, 21 predicted proteins | sample LakKivwa52mmetaG_FD_184138 | JGI IMG/M metagenome (GOLD analysis project Ga0209835, IMG submission 184138) | Anoxic lake water microbial communities from Lake Kivu, Rwanda to study Microbial Dark Matter (Phase II) - Lake Kivu water 52m metaG... | ecosystem: Environmental > Aquatic > Freshwater >...
TAGGGTTCCAGAGGACCTCCAGGTTTGGAAATTTCCTTTGGCAACATCATAAATTCCCGGTCCGCATAGAATGTCTCTTGAGGGCTATTGGACATGATGATGGCATCCGAAGGGGTGTTCTGCTTCAGCCAAAGCCCTACCTCTTTCTGGATGGCGCGATGCCTCCGCTCGGGTTTTAAACTCTGGGGCATTTGAATTAAAATAACTAAGAGAACAAACCAAAACAGTGCTTTTTCTGCATCGGAAAATTTTATCTTTTCCAAATACCTTCTTATTTCCAGAATGCCTGCCCCAGCCCAAAAGAGAGAAAGGGGGATCATGGGCACCGAAAAACGGATGGTGGAGGGCAGAAAGGTCGATAAAGAAAGCAAATGGAAGAGCACCAGAGAGGCCAGGAATAACTCATAGGCGATGCCTTCACGCCTCATTCTTATTAGCCCGAAAAATAAAATAAGCCACAATAAAAAATGGTAGGCTCTCAGGTAGTGGTAGGCCACAGAAGGAAAATGGTGAACGATATTTCTGGTCATCCAGATGATTTTTGAATTCTTCTTTTCGGGATGATCCTGCTCAACTCCTTTTGAAGGGTTAATCTTCTCTATGCTCTTTTTAAATAATTGGGATTGCGCTTCAACGGCCTTCTTGCTAATTAGCCACTGACCTGTTTCCTGGTGAACATAGATAACGTATGGGAGCCCAAAGATAAACATGCTTGAAACTAAAACTCCGATCGAAGCAAGTGTTTTAAACCACCTCTTTCTAAGAAAACCATCCATGACGATCCAGGCCAGGTAAACTAAAATGTAGCCAATTGCTTCCGGTCTTGTGAGATAGGCCAGGCCAAGGGAAAATCCTGATAAAGCCATTCTCCATACTTTATCCCTTTTCAGTCCTGTCCAGAAATAATAAACCGATAGGACCAGCAATCCCCAATAAGTGGCCTCGGTGAGCATCATTCCGGAGTAAGTCACCAGGTAGGGATGAAAGGTGTAAAAAAGCGCCGAAAAGATAGCTCCTTTTTGACCGATTGCCTCTTTTACTAAATAAAAGAGGGGAATGATGGTCAGGGTACCGAAAAAAAGTGAGAGGAGTCTTCCCGTTATTTCAACATGTGCGGTATCCATTGAAAACAAAGAGATCAGGAGAGGATAAAGAGGATGGCCAGCGATAGATAATCCTTTTGTAAACTGCCCCTTTAAAAAATCCCTTGCCATGAACCCATAGGCCGCGCTATCAATGGCAATCCCCTGCGCCATCAGAACGGCATAGAGCCTTAGGATAAAGGCGATTCCGATGAGAAAGAAGAGGATTTGTCTCTCATTAAGGCTATTAAAAAAAGAAATAATTTTATTGACCATCTATTTCAGTCCTCTGCCTTAAGAAAATGCCTGATGATGATTTAGTTGTTCCTGGATAGCCATACAGAATGGCGGCGCCTTTCCCGATAAAAAGGTATTTAATACAAACGCAATTAATTTATTGTCATTCCCAAATTCGAGATTCCGAAACAAGTTCGGAATGACAGGCTTTTTCTTGTCATGCTGAACTCGTTTCAGCATCTCATTTAATGCGTTTGTATTAATCTTATGTTTCTCAAAAACCTCGGTTAATCTTGCAAGCTTATTGATCATCTTTAGAATGATAACCTAACCATGTTGGCGTATTTTCATTAGCCCATTTCCGGTATTCCCTGGTAGTCCCAAATATCCGGTAAGGCACTTCATCAATGACAGGTGATTTCATCGGTAAAAATCCCAACTGAATTCGCTCATAAACTGTGCGAGAAAGACCATCCTCAAAGTCAAATCTCAATTGTTCCTCTTCGCTTATCCTACCTATCTGATAGGTAACTTTTCCCACTTCTTATCCCCGCTTTCCGTCTGAAACACTCTTGCGAGATGCGTCAGGAAATGGGACTACTCTATTTCCTGCGATGACCTCTTCTTTGTCTTTTAGGTATTCCGTTATGATATAAATTAACCCCTCTTTATAAATCATTATTCCATCCTACAGAATTTTTTTCAAAAAACCGATAATTTTCTCACTGGCTTTGCCATTGCCAAAGGCATTCGGCGCTTTCCTCGGGAATTCTCCATCTCTGGCTTGACACACCCCTTCAATAATCTTTCCCGTCTCTGCTCCTACTACCACATTCCCTCCGCTCTTGACCGTTTCAATCCACTCCGTCTCCTCCCGTAAAGTGATACAGGGGACCCTGAACCAGTAGGCTTCTTTCTGCACGCCTCCGGAGTCGGTCAGAATGGCCCTGGCATGCTTTTCCAAGGCTAACATATTGAGGTAGGAAACAGGATCGATGATCTTAACATTTCGGGTCTCTTTGGAAAGACGGTGAATGCTGATCATCTTTCTCGTTCGGGGATGAAGAGGGAGGATGACAGGAGTATCTTTTCCAATTTCATTTAGGGCTTTTAAAATGGATTGAAGCCTTTTAGGATCATCCGTATTTTCGGCGCGATGAAGAGTCACTAAATAATATTGCGGATTGCGGATTGCGGATTGCGGATTGAGAAGATTTAAATCTTTAAGAATTGTCGATTTTTGTTGAGCTAACTTGGAATAGTAAAGTATCGAATCGTACATGACATCGCCTACGTTTTTGACGATCTTTCCTTTACCGTTCCTGATCCCTTCCTTCAACAGATTTTGAACAGCTTGAGCGGTGGGACAGAAGAGAAAAGTGGAGAGATGATCGGTGATAAGACGATTGATCTCCTCCGGCATCCTGCGGTTATAACTCCTCAATCCTGCTTCCACATGGGCGACCGGGATATTCAGCTTGGCAGCGGCCAATGCTCCGGCCAGGGTCGAATTGGTGTCGCCGTAAACAAGAACCGCTTCCGGTTTTTCCTTTTGAAGAACGGCCTCAATTCGTTCAAGCATGATTCCGGTCTGTTTCCCATGAGAACCGGAGCCCACTCCCAGATGGTAATGCGGCGTAGGAAGGTCAAGTTCTTCAAAAAAGACCCGATCCATCAGATAGTCGTAATGCTGGCCTGTGTGGATTAATATTTCTTCAATCTTCTTCTTGGATGTTTGAATGGCCCGGCTGACGACAGCGGCTTTAATGAATTGTGGTCTTGCTCCAACGATCGTCACAATTTTTAAAGAAAAAGGGGACAGGCTACTTTTTTTATTACTTGGCATAAATTTTCCTTGGCCTTCCAATTGGCCTAATTGTAGATTCTAACCCTAAATCTTTACTTAATTTCAATTTCCATGAATCATCTCCATACGGAGCCTGTCGAATCACACTTTGTCGAATTCTTTCTAATTCTTTTGCTGTAATCGGTTCATTTACATAATTTTCCCAATCTTTAGGCAATTCTAAAGGGATAGTGTCAATCAAAACACGATTTCTCATTCCCAATGATTCCTGGCTTGACGACCACAACCAGTCTTTTGCTGAGTCAACCAACCCCGCTCGTTTTGGGTTTCCTTCCACGTAACGCATCACAATCAATAAATGATTGTCTTGTTGAATTAGAAAGCTCTTATAACGTCCCTGCCAAACATGACCTCTTGTTTCATAATGCCGATGATATCGGCGAACATGGCTTGTCATTAGCCACTGCATCCATCTGCTTAAATCTTCAGCGTGACGAGGCATCAAAACCATATGATAATGGTTTGGCATAAGACAGTAACCAAAAATCTTAACTTCATAACGGTTCTTTGCCTCTTTCATTAATTCTATAAATGCTTCATAATCTTTACCTTTATGAAATACTATTTGGCCACCATTTCCTCGATTGATGACATGATATATCGATTTATCAACTAATCCTCTTGAAATTCTTGGCATTAAAAAACTCCTTTAAAAAGTAGCCTGTCCCCCTTTTCACTACATTTTTAAACCAACTTCACTCCAGCCCGGTCTTTTTTGTATCTTTTCCCGCATGCTTTACATACGGATTTTCCGGACCGGAAGGCGATCTCCACCCCACACTGACAGACCCAATCCTTCACTCTCCCCGGATTTCCATAAACCAGGGCATAATCCGGCACATCCTTTGTAACGACGGAAGAGGCTCCAATAAAGGCATACTGCCCGATCGTATTACCGCATACGATCGTGGCATTGGCCCCAATGGTTGCTCCTCTTTTTACCAATGTCTGTCGGAATTCTTTTTTCCTTGAAATAAAACTTCGTGGGTTAAAGACGTTGGTGAAGACCATCGATGGACCACAGAAAACATCATCTTCTAACACCACTCCATCATAGATTGAGACATTATTTTGAACCTTAATATTATCGCCTAATATCGCGCCACGACTTACAAAGACATTCTGCCCGATAATGCAGTTTCTTCCGATCCTGGCTCCGGACATAACATGAGAGAAATGCCAGACCTGAGTCCCTTCACCGATCTCAGCGGGATCATCGACCACAGCCGTAGGATGCACAAAATACCCTTTTCCCATTTTCTCGACTCCTATTAGAGATCCACCGGGGCGCCCTTCTCCCTTAGCGATTGCTGAGCGGCAACGAGGATTTTCACCACTTCAAGTCCATCCCTTCCACCGGTTTTCGGCTTCTCCCTTGATTCGACGCATCGGATAAAATGCTCAGCCTCAGCCCGGAGGGGCTCCGCCATCTTGATATTCGGGATGGTAATATCCCCAAACCTCAGACTCAAATATTCTCCGTAAGAATCATAAGAGAGACTCCCAACCCCTTTATCATAAATCTTCAGTTTCTCGGATGCCTCCATGTCATCGAAGACCACCATCTTCTTCGAACCCACGATCGTGACCTTCCTCACCTTGTGGGGGTCAAGCCAGCTCAAATGAACATTGGCCATTTTCCCATCGGAGAAGTGAAGGCTGAGGAAGACCACATCTTCGATATTCTTCTGGATGTAGCTTTCTCCATGCGCAGAGACCACAGTCGGCCTTTCATTGAAGAGCTTGAGAATAACGGAGAGGTCATGGGGAGCAAAGGACCAGAGGGCATTCTCGTCCTGGCGGATGATGCCGAGATTGACCCGCTGAGTATAGATATAATGGATCCTTCCCAGTTCTTCGGAAGCAATCATTTCTTTCAAACGATCCACGACCGGATGGTATATCAGGAGGTGGCCCACCATGAGAATACGCCCTTCCCCCTCCGCAAGCTTCACCATCTCTTCTGAGTCTTTCACATTTAATGCCATAGGCTTTTCGACCAGCACATCCTTGCTCGCTAATAAGGATTCTTTAGCCAAGGAGAAATGGGAGATTGCGGATGAGGCGATGACAACCCCTTTGATCTCCGGATCCTGTAAGACTGGGCTTAAATTTTCCACCATCTTCGTATGAGGGTAGGACTTCTGGAGTTTGGTTAGTCTAGATGGATCGGAATCACAAATATATTTCAAATGAACATTCGGAATCTCTGAAAAAACCCGGATATGATTCTTTCCCCACACCCCCGCTCCCACCACTGCAATTCCGATCATAAAACCCCCTTCCAAAAACCATTGCAAAATGACCAATTAGCAATGATCAATTAGCAGTTAATTAGAGTCTGTCCATAAACTAAAGATTTTTCAAAAGGTCGTCATTCCGGCGAAGGCCGGAATCCAGTAATTTCAAGACCTTCTGGATGCCGGATCAAGTCCGGCATGACACAAAAAGTGCATTTATAAACAGACTCTAATTAAAAACATTTTGTATTGTTAATTTTGCAATGACTATTTTTCAATGATTATTTTAAACCCATTCCTTCAGGACATCCCTTGAAGTGCCACCACAACAGATACGCATAATTAAAAAATTTACTTCTCCACTTTTTTACTGTAAACCCCGTCAGGATGCAAGCAACAGCTATCAAAAGAAATTCAACACCCAATTTAATCACCAACCCAGTCAGAAGAACGAACCATTGCCCTACCCCTCTATTCTTTTTAAAAAATTGATAGCGGGAGCGATAATACTCGACCTTTGCCCTCTTTTTGTCCTTCTCGGCACTCTTTCCTTGAAAGTGATAAACATCAGCCTGAGGCACGTGATAGACCTTCCATCCCGCTTTCTTCATCCGATAGCACCAATCCGTCTCTTCAAGAAAGAGGAAGTAATCCTCATCTAACAACCCCACCTGTTCGATCGCCTCTCGCCTAACCATCATACAGGCGCCGATGACCGATTCGACCTCAATCGGCTCGTTGTAATCTCTTTCCTTCCCTGGAAAACGATCCGGAAATAGCCATCTCAGAAGACTTTTGTTAAGTAGTTCTGTGGCCAGGGATGGGAAATTGGCAATCGAGTTCTGTTTCGATCCGTCAGAATTTAGAAGTTGAGCACCCACCGCCCCCGCCTTCGGATGGTTATCCATAAAGACCTTCAGGGTTTCAATGGCCCCTTCCTTTACCTGAGTATCGGGATTGAGAAGAAGAATATATTTTCCTTTCGCCAATCTCAGGGCTTGATTATTTGCTTGAGCGAATCCGAGGTTTGTGGAATTTTGAATAACGATTGCCTCAGGGAATCCCACCCTCACTGCTTCCACACTTCCATCCATTGAACCGTTATCGACCACAAACACTTCCATCTCGAATCTATCCGAGACTCGAACGAGGGACTTTAAACACTGAATCAATAAATCCTTTGTGTTCCAATTCACGATGATAATGGATAGATCGATCACGGTTTTACAATCTCCAGGTGGATCAAATCTCCTAATCCTACTCTATCTACCACCCAGCAAAAAGGGCGGGCAAGATACCTCAGAAAATGGCTTTGATAAATTGGTTGATTTCCCTGCACCAATGCTTTCCGATGATGCCGGTCGTTCACTAAATACTGCAGGCTCGCCAGAAAGGTCCTTGTTCCGGAGTCGAAACGGATGATTTGAATCTTCAGATCGAGAGATGAAAGTAATTTCCGTAATGTTTCAACTGAAAAAGAGAAGAGATGGCGGGGGATATCCAGACTGAACCACCTTTCACCGAATAGCCAGTAATGAAGACTCCCTGCATTCTGTACGGAGAGAAAAATACGCCCCCGGGGTTTGAGAATCCGTTTAATTTCGACAAGGGTTTCTCGAGGATTAGGAAGATGCTCTAATACAAAACTCATTCTCACGACATCAAAGAATTGATCGGGGAAATTTGCTTCTAAGAGGCCCCCTGTAAAAACAGAGATTCCTTTGGATCTTGCTCGTTTAGAAGCCTCTTCATCCATCTCGACACCGTATGTTTCCCAACCCATCTTTTTCAATTTATAAAGCTCTGTCCCATTGCTACATCCGATATCGAGAACACATCCATTGGGAATAAAGGGAATCGAATTTCGATATCTTACTTTTAATGGCCAAAGAACCATTTTTCTAAAAAGAGAAATGACTTTTGAGGAGTGGGATCGCTCACCATATCCGAAATACTCTTCCAATGCTCTTTTCCTGAGCCAGGAATATTCCTGATATTGAGAAGCCCTCGGAGTATAATAGGCTTGAGGGTAATGTTTTTGCAATACCTCTTCCCCGGGTTGCGGATTCATAAAGAGGAGCCTACATTCTTCACACTGAACGAGATTAAATTCTCCGGGAATTCCAAAAATCCGATCCCATCCTCTGAAAAGAAACCTATATTGATCAGATCCACACACTTCGCAGGCAATACTTTTCATCCTTTAAACCAACTTTTTCTTATGAGGACCGTATGTCTTGGATGATTCCCTCTCCTTTACCACCCCGGAAGGGGAAACATAGACGATCCCTCTTTCTTTGCTTTTCTTGATGAGTCGAAGGAGGAATTCCTTTTCGTTTCGGATGATCGGATGCTGCCTCAGATAGGCCCTGAAGAACCTCAGACGATTCGTACGGGTCACAAAATTGGGTATGGAGGTATTCAGCTGAAGCAAGCTTTTAAATAATTTCCTCTCGTTCACCTTCTCGCTCAGCCGGACATCCTCCAGATCAAGCAGTTTAAAGTCCCAGGCCTGCTGGTTTTCTGAGACGACGATATTGCAGGCCTTCATGTCTTGGTGGTAGATTCCCTTTTGATGGAGTTGAGAAAGCCACCGGGCAAAGCTTTTAATAAAAACTCTTTTCTCTTCAAAACCACTAAAACCCTTGCAGAGGTAACGATCCATCTCTTCCCCGGGTTCAGAAGCATCCATGACCAAGAAACCCTCTACGAAATTAAACCAACTTTTTCGCTCCATGAGGGCCAGGGGTTTGATGGATGAGATGCCCCGAACCCTTAAACCATTCCCCCCCAACCACGCCTTAAGCCCTTTGGGGCGACGGAAATGCTCCCTGAAACGATCCCACCAATGAGGATAGCAAAATTGTTTGACGCAGATTCTGGCATCCTCATCGTCGAAGATCAAAACAATGACTTCGGGACTCTGCTTCACCAACAGGGAGGGGGTCTCCTGAACGATGGCCAAATGTTTCTTCGCTGCCCTTTTGAGACGATCGAGCGGAAAATCCTTCCGATGGTAGAAAGTCAACCCCTTCTCTTTTTTAACCGAAAACTCAGTGCTCTCCTTGAGGCAACGTTTGATCCTGCTTCTCCATTGTCTTTTTTGTAGGCGAACCATCCAGGAGTGGATTTTTATAAGATATTTTCTTTTCTTTTGTGGGGAGATCGAATCTCCTTCAAAATATTGATCGAGAAATCGCAAATGTTCTTGATCGCTCCATACGGACCTCAGGGAGTGAAAGAGGTGAGCAAAGTTCCACAATCTTTGGTTCAAGGAGAGGGAACGGAGGAGCCTGGCCCGATGCAAATCAATGAGATAGAAAGATTCACCATCCCATAAGAAGTTGCCCGCATGGAGGTCCTGGTGAAGCAACCCCGAACTGTGCATCTTAATCACCGTCTTAACCAGTTCCGTCAAAACCTTTTCATCCTTTAATATGTCGGCTACTTCTGCCAATGAAACTCCTGATTCGATGGCCTCCGACAGGTAATAGCTTTCCCTGACACAACCCCGGTGAACCCGCTCCATCCACCCCATGGGTCTTGGGATATTAAGATTTCTTTTCCCCAGTTGATAGGCGATAAACCATTCTTTCCTTCCTTTCGAGGGGAAAACCAGATATTTCAATAATTCCAACCACCCTTTTGTCCGATCCCTCTTTAAGAAGACGCCTTTCCCTCCAGGTAAAGTAAAAAGACCTGCCCACCGCCATTTTGACTCGGCGATTATTTCCCCTCCTATCCCCTTCACAGAAGGAACGGGGTCCTTGAAGAAGTTGGGAGGAAGAAGATCGATTAATTCTTCCCTCACCCAACCCTTCATCTCTCCTTCGGCAATTTTTTTATAGGGTGATTTACCCATCTTGACCCTACAGTTGCATAAAAATTACATGAAAAGGGAGGTGGGTGTGCTGGAAATCCTTTACAGCGGCACCTTTAAATGGTTGGCTACTAAGGTTTCAAGCATACCTCAAAGGTCACCTCAGGTGACATCGAATGTTCCCCATAAAACATAGAAACGATCCGCAATTGTAAAGGATTGGAAGCATGCCCACCTCCCTTTTCTTTGCAACGTTAAGGTTGATTCATGCAAAAGTCGTAGTCTCAATCTTAATAAGGTTGCATTTAATGTCTTAAGGCAAGGCTAAAGCCTTACCCTACTGTTGGGAAGGAGGCGTCTGATCCTCCTTCGCAATTTCTCGCTCAATCGATCATCACTCTTCACCACCCTCAAAAGAGGAAGCTTCCCCCATTCCTCAGGATGAGCGGTCTTGCGAGCCGTGACCCATATCCCCTTAGGTCTCTTGAGTTCGCCTTCCAGCGTGCAATCTAAAATTTTAAACCGCCCCAACAGAAGCTCAATCCCTTCGGGAGTGAACCTCCAGTAATCCTTCGGGGTACGATGAATTTTAAAATGCATGACTGTAGTCAGAATAAGAAGCCCCTCAAGTTTCAGAACTCGGTGAATCTCATCGATCGCCTTCTGCGGATAGGGAATATGTTCGAGGGATTCGAGATTGAGGGCCAGTCCGATGCTCTCATCGGAGATCGGTTTCATATCCGAAATGTCGCAGATGATATCAATACAAGGCGGATCGAAATCTTGAATATCCTGTTTGATATAACGTTTGCCGGGGAAAAGGGGCTTGTAGTAATTAGGCTCCCAGCCGGCACAGGTATCGAGGATGGGTTCCTCAAAGGGGAACTGCCCGATGCCCCATTTCACATACTCCATCACCGCTTCTCTCATCTTTCTCCCTTTTTGCAGGACTTATAATAATTAGCCAGGACGGTGGGACCATAAATCCCGAGATATTGCTCCGGATAATTTAAAATATAGGTTTCCAGTAATTTGACAAATTCCTGCAGAATCCTTTGATAGGGGTTCTCCCCATCCCTCCATCCCTCGTCTAAGGGATCTTTAAATATTAGCGTCACCTTTCCCCTCTGATAAAGATGGATGAAAGGGATGACCGAAGCATTGGCTTGATGAGCAAGGCAAAGCATACCCGTCGGGAAATCCATCTCTCTTCCTAAAAAGGGGATGGTCACCTTTCTTCGTCCTTCTCCTGCATCTGCATCGTAATAAATGATCTTGCCAGAGCGAAGGGTTTCCAATATTCTCCTTCTGTAAACTTCTGAAAGGGATAAATCATGAGTAAAAATAGTTTTGGCTGGAGTATCGTAATATCGGAACTTTGGATGCCTCGGTGTTTTGGGCGTCACCCCACTGAGGAGGATGATATTATATCCCAAGCTCCTTAAGGCGTTGAAGGCGAGGTGGGGGATGCCGATATGCCCCGCCATGAGGAGAATACCCCTCTTCTCCTTTAATGCCTGCTTCAAATGATCAAGACCTTCAACCTCGACAAACTGTTTAATATAATGATCGTCCATTAGCGGGATCAAGTACCTCATGACCTTCCTGACCCCTCTCAATTCAAAAATGCTCTTTACAATCTCTTTAATCCGACGGGGTTCTTTCTCTTTGGGATAGAAAAAACAAACCTTATCTTCAAACTCTTTTCTCTTCTTTCGCTTCCGATGATAACATAAAATAGCATAGACCCTTGGGTAAAAAAAGGCCAGTCTAAATAGAATCCACTTCAATTCCGCTTTTCCTCCTTCTCGAGCGCTTTCTTGAGGACCTCAAGAAGGCGCGGTGCATTTACCTCAAGAGAGTAAAACCTCTCCACCGTTGCCCTTCCCTTCCTCCCCAAGGTTCTCCGTAATGCCTCATCCTGGATCAATTCTCCAAGGCCGTATTTCCACTCCTCCATTTTCTGTGCCCAGAAACCATTCTCCTTGTCCGTTACGATATCTTTATTGACTCCCACAGGAGAGCAGACGACCGGCAGACCCACACTATAATATTGGAGGATTTTAAGTCCGCATTTCCCCTGAGACCAGAGGTCATGGGTAAGCGGCATGACTCCGATATCGAAACTCTTCAGGTCTTCTACCTCCTCTTCGAGCGACCACCGTTTCTTGATGACCGGCATATTGGGAAGATCGAAGAAATCGTCACAGACCATCTTAAGCTGGGTGTTGGGGAATACCTTTAGAAGGTCCTCAAAGACAGGGGAGAGATCCTTGAGATACCTCAGGGTGCTGCTGCTCCCCAGCCAACCGATAATAATCGGTTCATCTCGATGAAAATCTTCTTTCAAGCTATACCGAGAAAGGTCGATGGAGGTTGGAATGACCTCCACATGAGGGTTGTAACGAAGAGATTCCGATTTCAGAAACTGATTCCCAGCGATGACAAAATCAATCCGTCTCATCATAAAGGCAAATTTCAACTGCCGCGAGAAGGAATGAGAATTTCCCGAACCCGAGCTTCGGTACATCAACGCATCATCAAAATCGTAGATGATCTTGTCTGCCTTCTTTCGGATATACCAGAACTCCAGGGGAGAGAAGAGTTTCCGGTGGATATAAAGAAGATCATAATTCCCCAGGGTATTATAAAATTTTAATTTATCAGCCCACGTCCTCTGATAGAAATGGAGGGATATCTCAGCCCCCTGCTTTTTAAAATAGGGAAGGTATTGAAGCACCCGATACCGGCAGCTGTTGACCTCCAGGCTATGGATCAGGAAGGCGATCTTCATTTTCTAACCTTTTCGGGCCACCAGGAGAATGGACTTGGTGAAATCGATTCCGAGAAAGTGAAAAAGGGGCGAAAACAGATAGACCCTGAAAAAATACTTTAAAAGGGGCTCGCTGAACAATCGATATATTTCGATCGACTCGAACCCTTCACTCAAAAACAACCCCCCAAGCTCTTCATAATGGTAGGGAGTTTCGTGGGAGACATCTTTCCAATACTGACCCGGCGTATAAACATTCGGAGTGGTTAAGATCACCCTTCCTCCGGATGTTAAAAGTTCGCCTATCTTTCTTGCCAGCTCCCTCCCCTTTTCCCGATTCAGATGTTCAATGACCTCAAAAAGAAGGATCATATCAAAGTCCTCTCCAATCTCCTCCAGGGAGGCATAGTCATGCGAATAGGTCGGATCAATATCCATGCTTTTGTATCGGATACGGGGATAATGTTTTTTAATTCGCTCCCCCAATTCACGATTAAAAGCTCCTATCTCAAGAACCGCTTCACCCTCTTTGAGATATTTCAAGATAAAGGGAAGGCGTTTCCTTACGATCTTTAAACTCCAAAGGTCGGGATACTGTTGATGAACCTTCTCCCGAAATAGAAGTTGTTCACCCCATTTCATAAGGACCTTTCCTTAAAAATGAATAAAAACGAAGTGTTTTCCATCAATATCCTGGAGCTATTTCTCTGAAGATACTCATCATCCGGTCGAAATTAATCCTGTCGGAATATTGTTCCGCTCTCTTCCCTTCTTGAAGCAAGGGAGGTCTTTTCACCCCGCTTTTAAAAAAATATCGAATTGCTTCTTTCAACTCTTTGAGGTTCGTTGGATCTCTAATCACCCTTCCCTCTTCGGAACGGATCACACCACTTGCGCCATTGGAGAAAGTGGTGATTACCGGAACTCCGCTGGCCAGGGCTTCTAACACGGTGAGCGAACAGGCATCATAATAAGTAGGATGCACAAGGAGATCAGCGGCTCCATAATATTTTTCCGGCTCGTCGGTTGAACCGGCAAAGATGACCTTATCTGAAAGTCCCAATTTTGCAGCTAAACGGAGATAAGGTTTCTGTCGATCTCTTCCCAGGATCAAAAGCTTAAATGAAGGATGACCTTCCCCCTTTATCCTGGCCAATGACTTCATCAGGAATCCGAGCCCTTTCATTCGGAAGTTATTCGAGACAAAAAGGATAACAAATTCATTTGCGATGTCGTGCCGTTTTCTGATCTCTTCGCGGTATCTGCGATTCCCCGGATAAAATCTCTCAATATCGGTTCCATTATAGACCACAGCGATCCGGTCCCCCACCCCTTTATATCTTTGAATCATATCCTGTTTGACCATATCGGAGATGGCAATAATCTTTGAATAATTTCCTCTCCTATAGGGTCTGTCTTCAATCCAGCCACTGACCCACTGCTTGGGGCTTAAAACCCTCCCCAATAATTTTATCACCCAATGAATCGGATTGTCATAAGCCTCGAGGCTTCTCCAGAACCATGCCCAGTGCACACCTCCGTGGGGTTGAAGGACATCTGCCTCCAGGGTGTTTCCAACGCCAAGCGTCACATCATAATTTCCTCTTTTTATCTCTCTTGTTGCCTTCATGGCGAAGGAGAGAAGACGAAGGCTCTTCGGAAATGGAATCGTTTTCACCCGGTGAAGGGAAATTCCGAGAACCTCTTCCTCCCAATGTTCTGCATAGACATGGACTTCGTGGCCCTCCTTAGCCATCCGGGTGCAGAGGTCAACGATATATCTTTCTGCACCTCCCTTGCGCCTAGAAAAATTAGGAATGGCCGTTGCAAATTTCATATGCGAATTACACGAATGATAGTAACACGAATGACACGAATAAAATATTAACGAATATCTCGAATAATAATACGAATGATAACGAATTACACGAACAAACCGAATTCACCCCATAACCACTCGCCGATATTCAACTTTGGCCTTTGAAAAATTGACCAGAATGCCCAGCCTGTAACCACTCGCCTTGAGATATGATAATAGTTGAGCTGTGTGATGAGGTGCAAATCTTTCAACCGTTTTCAATTCCACGACAATTTTTTCCTCAACGATGAGATCAAGCCGATGATTTCCAATCTTCTTTCCCTTATAGGTCAAGTCGAAAACCTTTTGCACGTCAACATTCATTCCTCTGCTTGTAACCTCCATCATTAACGCTTTTTCATAAACAGATTCTATAAAACCTGGCCCCAGCGTTTTATGAACTTCAAATATCGCCGCCATAATTTGGTACGACAGGTCATAGTATATAATATTCGTGTTATTCGTCGTCATTCGTGCCATTCGTTACAAAATATTCGTGTTATTCGTTCCCATTCGTGTCATCCGTTTATTGTTTTCTCCACTTGCCAAGCCTGATCATGTTTTCGTAAAATTTCTCCACCTCTTCGGCCTGTTTGTCCAGACGAAACTCGCGTTGGGCTTTCTCATGAGCCGTTTTACCCATTGACTTCCTCAACTCTGGATTTCTGAGGAGTTGAAGGGTCGCCTCTGTCAATGCTTCCGGCGTATCTTCAACTACAAAACCTGATATTCCATTCTCCACTAATTCAGGTAAGATCCCTCGATCCGCAACGACGGCTGGTTTTCCCATGGCCATGGCCTCTCTCAAGGCTCTTGCCGTTCCATCGGAGCCGGGCATTAAAAACACAAAGATATCCATACAGGCTAATGTATCGAGATAGTTTTCCGTTTGATATCCTCCAAGAATTACCCAAGACTCAATGCCAAATCTCTTTATCGGTTCGACGACGCTCTCTTCCATCTGACTCGATCGTCCAACAAGAAGCACTTTGATCTTTGGAAATTCCTTTACGATACTTTTAACCGCTTCCAAAAATACCTCTGTTTTCCGATATTTCTGGAACCGAGCTATCATTCCGATAACGATCTCTTCCTTTCCGATCCCGAAAAGAGCTCTCATATCCTTAAACGACCTTTCAGGGTGGTATCGGTCCAGGTCTAAAGCGGGGTTCACTTTACAAACCCGGTCAAACGGAAAACCGAAATGTTCCGCATCTTTCCTTCTGGCCTCCTCTGAATAGGTAATCATCCCGTCGGTTAGTTTCGACACCAACAGACGATTTCCTACATGGGGACGGATCGGATCCCGCTTATGATCGGTCCTTATGACGACCACCGAAGCCTTGGACCTCCTGGCGGCAATCCCTCCCAGCAGATGGTCATGAGTTTGATGGACGTTTAAGATATCAAACTTTTCTTGAACAAGATAATGAGTAAGAGCAGAAAGGTCAGACAGGTTTTTTTTGATCGAAGAGGGAAGATAAAATTTGATGGGGCGATCCAAATGAAACTGGCTGGTTGCCTGAATACCTATCTCTGATACTCTTCTCTCTATGCTATTCGCAACAACAACCGGAGGTTTCCTATATGCAAGGGTCACATCATGGCCTCTCTTCTCCAATTCTCTACACAGGTTTACAATGGGTTCAGAAGGCCCAGTCCATTTCCAGTCACTGAAAAGGTGAAGAATTTTCATATTCCTTTTAGATAAGCAGGATTTTTTTCGGCTAACATAAACAACTGTTTGCCAAAAGCCACATCCGCCGACATCACGTGCTTGAAAATCTCCCTGTTCCTCTCTCTCTGAAGAGGTCTCTTCTCTCTTTTAGAAGCCCAGAAAGTCGCCAGATAGACGAAGGGATAGATAAAAGAGAACGCCATGGCTCTATTGCTGAATTCATGGGTGGTGACCTGGACGATACGAAAACCATTTCGATGGAGGTTGAATCTCAACTGGTAATAGTTTTGGAGATTCATGAGATGTTCTCCGTCTAAGTGATCACTCACCTCATCATAAGGTCTTCCATTAAAACGGTAAAACCCTGTAGCCAGACTGGCTACCCTGGATTGAAGGTTGAGGGCATTGGGTGTCTCGATGAGAAGCTTCCCTTCAGCCTTAAGAACCCGATAGCATTCCCTGACAAAACAGTAAGGGTCTTCAAAATATTCAATGCCATTGGAACAAAGGACGAAGTCAAAGGTTGCTTCCTTAAAAGGCAACCACTGGTTAAAATCGGCAATCAGGATGGGGATCTCTTCGGAAGGGAAATCAATAGGGTTGATATCCGCCGCAATAACCTCGAACCCCCGCTCCTTCAGCTTTTTTGAGATTCGACCGTGTCGGGCAGCTGCATCCAACAGCCTTCCCTTTGAGTGGAGACCGGTGAGGATCTCAACGTTTTTATCGTAACGGTGTTGGGAGCCAACTATCTTCCTTACAAAGTTATCCCTTTCCATAAAAGCTTTTAATCCGGGTAGTCACCTCCTCTATTTCAGACTCCGTGATTCCGGGGAAAAACGGGAGAGAAATGATCTCCCGAGCACACTTCTCCGTGACCCGGAAATCTCCCCCCCGGTATCCCAGATCCTTATAAGCCTTCTGTAGATGGATCGGGATGGGATAATGAATGAGGGTTTCAATCCCCTTCCCTTTTAGAAATACCTGAAGGGAATTCCTCTTCTTGGCCCGAATGACAAAGAGATGATAGACAGAACGGACTCCCATCGTCTCAACAGGGCAGATGACTCCCGATCCCTCGAGTCCCTTCTTATAAGAAAGGGCTTTAGCCCTTCTTTGCTCATTCCATGGATCGAGATATTTTAATTTAACCCGCAGGAGGGCCGCCTGAACTTCATCAAGACGGCTATTTCCGCCCTGTAGGACATGTTCATATTTCTTCTTCTCCCCATAACATCGAAGAAGTTTTAGCTTCTCATAAATTTTCTTATCATCCGTCACCACCATTCCCCCGTCCCCGTAGGCCCCCAGATTCTTGGTTGGATAGAAGCTGAAGCATCCCATTGCTCCGAAAGCACCAACTCTCTTTCCTTTAAACTCTGCGCCATGAGCCTGGCAGGCATCTTCGATGAGAGGGAGATCATATCGATTGGCAATCTCTCTAAGGGAATCCATTTCTGCCGGATGACCATAAAGATGAACGGGAAGAATGGCTTTTATTGCCTTCTTCCTTCGTTTCCGCAGAAGGCCCTCCAGACTGTTTGGATCCATCGTGTAAGTAGCAGGATCAATGTCTACAAAGAGAGGTTTTGCTCCCGTGAAAGAAATGGCTAAAGCGCTGGCGATAAAGGAATTCGCTACCGTAACGACCTCATCGCCTTTTCCTATACCGGCCGCCTTCAAGGCTAAGTAAAGGGCGTCTGTTCCGGAGTTCACCCCTACTCCGTACCGAACCCCGCAATAACGGGCAAACTCTTCTTCGAACGCACAGACCTCTTCACCAAGGATATACCTCCCCTTTTCCAAAACCCTTTTCAGGGCAGTGAGAATTTCGTTCTCAACGGTTCGATACTGCCGTGTCAAGTCGATGAATGGAACCATCTGTCAACCCAAACTCAGGTTGTCATGCTGAACTTGTTTCAGCATCTCATGAGACCCTGAACCGAGTTCAGGGTGACATACCTATGTTTTTTTCTTCTTACGAGATTATCATTTATAGATTCCAAATTTCCTCACTCAAATCTTTCCACATTGGATTAAAGTTATTGACCATATTTATTTTCCAATCTCTATGCCAATTCTTCAATTTTTTCTCCCTCTCTAAGGCGCTTTGAATCTCGCTCGTTACTTCATAATAAACCAACTTGGTCAGATTATATTTCTTCGAAAATCCTTCCACAAGTTTGTTTTTATGTTCAAATATCCTCCGTTCAAGATCGTTTGCTACTCCAATGTAAAGCACTCTATTCGTTTTGTTCGTAAGCATATAGACATAGTATTGTTTCAATTCCATCGCAAAACCCAACGAACAACCCACCGAAGAGATGCCGAAACAAGTTCGGCATGACAATCACAGTGTTCGTGGGACAATTGGTTCTTGTTTTTAATAATATTACTCCCAATACTCCTTCTTGTGTCTTCTGTAATACTCAATCGTCTTCCGGAGTCCTTGCTCCAGATCGGTCCTGGGAACCCATCCCACGATCCTTTTAATCTTGGAAATGTCCGTATAATAATCCCCTGGCTCCACTTCCTTCCGCTCTTTTGTAAATTCGGTGAAGGCTACCTTCCCCGAGCCGGCGACCTCTACAATCTTCTTGGCCAGATCGATGAAGCTGATGGGAACGCCTGTCCCGACATTAAAGACCTCTCCAAAAGCTGTCGGACAAGCAGCGACTTGAAGAAAACAGTCAACGAGATCATCCACATAAAGAAAATCTCTTAAAATATGACCATCACCAAAAACGGGAATCACCTCATCATCAATCGCCTTCCGGATAAACCAGTTGAACACACCATACTCATCGTGGGCCATCTGGTGCCGGGGTCCATAGGTATTGGTAATCCTGAGACAGGTCCCGGAGATCTTGTGGACATCGTCGTAGACCAGGACCATCTTCTCTGCAGAGAGGTTGGTCACCGCATAGATGCCTTTGGGATTGGTGGGGTGGTCTTCTCCGACGGGAAGTTTTACACTGGCCCCGTATTCCCCTCTTGTCCCCGAAAAGATGACCTTTACCTCCCGATTATATTTTCGACACGATTCAAGAAGGACCAGCGTTCCCCGGCAGTTGATGTCCAGGTCCTGAATGGGGTTCCGGATGCTATCCACATGGTTAACCTGACCCGCCAGATGAAAGATGAAATCCTGATCTTTCACCAGATAGTCCATCGAATGTTCATCCCGAACATCGCTGAAATTGATCTGGATCTGGTCCAGGATCTCCTTCACATTGAAAAGGTTCCCTCCCAGGCGCGGCATCATATTATCGACGATCGTCACCCTGGCTCCCATTTCCACTAACCGGATGGAGAGATTCGAACCGATGAAACCCAATCCCCCTGTCACCAGCACCCTCTTTCCTTGAAAGGCTTCCTCATTGAGAGCCATCTTTCATCTCCTTTTAAGTATTTTGGATCACTTTAGCTCTTTGACATATTATTAAATCCCCCTTTCTCCCCCTTTTCCAAAGGGGGAGTCACATTGGGG
>Ga0209835_1000816_pt1 | contig 19044 bp, 19 predicted proteins | sample LakKivwa52mmetaG_FD_184138 | JGI IMG/M metagenome (GOLD analysis project Ga0209835, IMG submission 184138) | Anoxic lake water microbial communities from Lake Kivu, Rwanda to study Microbial Dark Matter (Phase II) - Lake Kivu water 52m metaG... | ecosystem: Environmental > Aquatic > Freshwater >...
CAAGTGCGCGGCTGGGGCGTGGCCGGCAACGAAGGCGGGTTATTCTGGCTGCAAGATTTCTCGCTCGAAGGCCAGGGTTTGCAGGCCATTCGCGCCAACCAGGCTGTTCGCAGCGGAGGCTCGGTCGAAGTGACCGGGCTGGCGGCGGGCGCGTATCGCATCAGCCCATACGACACCTGGCAGGGAGTCTATCTTGATTCCATCGAGGTTGTTTGTGAAGCGGGGCAGCCCTGTTTCATCCCGTTCCCCGATTTCAAAGCCGATATGGCTTTCAAAATCGAACGCACGGGCGCTGCCAATCCGTAATCGCGCCGCTACCAGCGGATGCGCCTATTTGGCATCACCCCAACAGGAGTGGCTATGCTCGAATACGTCAACCTTGAACTTGCCCTGGCAAAGGAAGAGTACCAGAACCGCTTGCGCCCGCTGCAACAGCGGCTGTACGAACTGGAACACGCCGTTTATGACGCCAAAGTGCCAGTGATGATTGTGTTCGAGGGCTGGGCCGCCTCGGGCAAAGGGCGATTAATCAGCATCCTGGCCGAGCGGATGGACCCGCGCGGCTTCCGGGTCGTCCCCATCACCCCGCCGCGCACCGCTGAGATGCGCTACCCCTGGTTGTGGCGTTTCTGGCTCAAAATCCCGGCGCGCGGGCAGATGGTGGCCTTCGATACCTCGTGGTACCGGCGGGTGCTGATTGAACGGTTGAACAAAACCGTCAGCAACGATGACCTGCGGCGCGCCTACCAGGAAATCGGCGAATTCGAGGAGATGCTGGCTGCCGATGGCATGGTCATTCTCAAGTTCTGGCTGCACACCAGCCAGGATGAGATGGACAAGCGCATCAAAAAACTGCTCAAAGATGAATTGACAGCCTGGCAAGTGGGGGAAGAAGACCACTTGCAGTTGAAAAAATACGCAAAAATGGCCGAGGCAGTGGAGGATATGATTGCCCGCACCGATTCGCCCCACGCCGCCTGGACAATTGTCGAGGCGAATGACCGCTACCATGCCCGCATCAAGGTGCTCGAAACCATCATCAGCGCCCTCGAAAGCCGCCTGGGGCTGCCGCCCAGCCTCGGCCCCAAGGCCAAACGCCGCCGTAAAACCGAGGAGATGAAAGGAGCCGTCAATGCTTGAGCGCCTCGACCTTTCACTCGCCATGCCGCGCGAGGAGTATGACCGCTGGAAAAAGGTTCTCCAGGCCGACCTGTACCAGTTGGGCTACCAGGTTTACGTCCAGAAAGTGCCGGTGGTGCTGGTTTTCGAGGGCTGGGATGCAGCCGGGAAGGGTGGCGTCATCAAACGCCTGACCGAGAAAGTCGACCCGCGCGGCTACGTTGTTTGGCCGATTGCCGCCCCGGCGGGCGAAGACAGGGAACGCCACTATCTCTATCGTTTCTGGCGGCGGCTGCCCGAACAGGGTCAAATTGCCATCTTCGACCGCTCGTGGTACGGGCGCGTGCTGGTCGAGCGGCTGGAGGGATTCTGCTCCGAAGCGGATTGGAAACGCGCCTACAGCGAAATCAACCAGTTTGAGCGCCAATTGACCGATTTCGGGGCGCTGGTCTTCAAATTTTGGATGCAAATCAGCAAAGATGAGCAGTTGCGCCGCTTCCGTGAACGCGAACGCACCAACTACAAATCCTGGAAAATCACCGACGAAGACTGGCGCAATCGCGGCAAATGGGAAGATTATGAGCAGGCCGCCGAGGAAATGCTGCTCAAAACATCTACGCCCAACGCGCCTTGGACATTAGTAGAAGCAAACGATAAACACTATGGGCGCATCAAAGTGTTGCGGACGTTGGCGGAGCGGCTGCGACAGGCGTTGAAGTAGGGACGAACCTGAAACCTTTTCACTTTGTCACAGTGATAAAATACCGTTATGAAAATTGGCCCGCTTCAAATTAACCTGCGCCGGGTGGGTGTGTTCGTTGCCATCGGCATCTTGCTCGTGCTGGTGATGGATTTCAACAACCGCATGGAGGAACTCAGCCGCCTGCAAAACCAGGCCGCCACCGTGCGCGCCGAAGGCACCGCCGTTATGGTCACGCAAGCCGCCTTAAAGACCAGGGCCGCCGAAGCCACCTCCATCGCCGCCGTCGAAGAATACGCCCGTGAGCAGGCGCGCCTGGCCCAGCCTGGTGATAACGTTGTCATCCCCCTGCCACAGCCCGGCAGCACGCCCCCGCCCATCCCCAGCCCCACTCCTGCTTACTCCAACCTATCAAACTGGGACATCTGGATGCTGTTCCTGTTTGGTGAGTAGGCAACATCCCATGACTGTTGAAGAAAGGCTGTTTTTACCAGGGTTCGCAGTTCCGCGACCCATCCCCGCTCGAACCGGCTATCGAAAAAGCGCTCGACCTGGCCCAGGAAATCGGTTTCAGCGGCGAGTGGCATTTTTGGCCGGGCGGCGGCTGGGGCGTGGCGTATCACGAAGACGAACTGCCGCAGCCAGATGCGCGAGAATATATCCGGGCAGTAACAGGGTGGACGCGCGAATCTTGCCAGCGGCGCGGGATAGACCTGCCGCGCCTGCACCTGGAGCCAGGCCGCAGCCTGGTGGCGCGCGCCGGGGTAGCCGTTTATCGCGTGGGGACGGTTAAAAAACGGTCATCACGCCTGGCTACTGGTTGATGTCGGCATGGCCGATAACCCGCGCAAGGCGCTTTACGGGGAGCATTATTCTTGTTTGACAGTCACAAAGGCGACGGGGAGTCCGACCGGGAAGGTGTTGATTGCCGGGCCATTCTGCGAGAGCGGCGATGTGTTAATCGACGAGGTCATGCTCCGTCCGATCGAAGAAGGCGAATTAATCGCCATCCCGGCCAGCGGGGCGTATCATATCAGCATGGCGAGTCACTATAATGGCGTGCGCCGTCCGACGGTCTTGATGGTCGATGTTTCGACAGGCTCACCAGGCGAAGCGCGCGATTGTGAACCGTGAGACGGTAGATGACCTGGTGCGAAGGCAGTTGCGTATCTGACAGGGCTGTCTGACAAGCAAAGAGTGAGATAACTCTTTTTATGAGGTGCAAAGGTGCTCAAACGGCTCTTGGATTGGGTATCCGTTCAAAAAGAATCTCCTGAAGAGGAAGCTGCAAGCCACACCTGGTTGCAAGTCATGATTTTTATGGCCTTTGCCGCAACCGCGCTCTACGCCATCCTGAAGTGGAAGCCCGGCATGGGAGCAGCGAGCGCAATGTTCCTGGGCGGGTTTGGATTGTCGTTCCTCGTTTTATTGGCCGTGGTAGGGCGTGGGTATAACCGCCGTGTGGCGGTGTTGTTTAGCCTGGTGAGCCTGGCCGGGATGCTCTTTGCAACCTATCACTTCGGCGGCGTGCAGAGTGGGACTTACTTCGGGGTGACGGCGGCGCTGGTGGTGGTTGCGATGTTCCTGCGCGGGCGCGTCGCGGTTTTTGCAACGGCTGTTGCCATCCTCTTTGGGGGCGTTCTGGTCTGGGGAGAATTCCAGGGTTGGTATACGCCAAATTCGTATGAAACCACAGCCTTTGATGCCTGGCGCAGCGCGGCGATTATCTTTATTATCATCGCAACCCTGGTCGGCATTGCCAGCCGGAAGGTGCGGCAATTGTTCGAGCGCAGTTATCTTGAGATTAAAGAACGGCGCAGAGCGGAAGCGGCTTTGCAAGAGCAAACTCGTTACCTGGCTGCGCTGCATGAAACCACCCTTGCCATCATCAACCGCTTGGAACCTGCTTCGCTGCTCGAATCCATCCTGCAATCGGCTTTGGAACTGACCGAGACGGAGCACGGCTACATCGATATGCTGCGACCCGAGCAGGGTGGTGTGGTGACTACGGCGGCGCGGGGCATTTTTTCCAGGTGGATCAACACGGCTAAAGGACGCGACCAGGGTATTAGTGGTTACATCATGCGCACTGGAAATTCTCTGGTGCTTGCCGATTATGCCACCTGGCCGCAGCGTATTTCTTCCTATTCACACGAGTTCCACGCGATTGCCGCGGTGCCAATGAAAGCGCAGGATGAGGTCATCGGCATTATTGGGTTGGGATATGCCCAATCGGGACGCGAGTTTACCCCCAAGCAAATCGCTGCCCTAGAGCAGTTTGCTGAATTGGCTGCCTTGTCGGTTGACAATGCGCGCTTGTATCAATCTGCGCAGATGGAACTACAAGAGCGAAAACGAATTCAGGATGCGCTGGCAGAATCGGAGGAGAACCTGCGCCTGGCCTTGGATGCGGCGCGCATGGGAACCTGGAGTTGGAATATTCAAACCAATGAAATCTTCTGGTCTGAGATGATTTATGGTTTGTTTGGGGTTAAGGATGGCCAAAGTGTGCAGACCTACCAGGATTATCTCAGTTTTATTCACCCGGAAGACCGCGCCAAAGTTGAAACAGCCATTCGTGAGTCGCTCAAAAACCCGCGACTGTTTTATACTATCGAACATCGCATCATCAAACCCGAGGGGGAGATTCGTTGGATTTCGGGGCAAGGGCGGGTTTATCCAGGCAAAGATGGCAATCTCATTCGCATGGCCGGAACGGCGAGCGACATCACCGACCGAAAATTATCGGAAGATGCCTTGCGCCAGGCTCATCACCAACTCGAAACCAATGCCCAAATGCTTGAACGCCGCAGTCAGCTATTGCAGGTGGCTGCCGAAGTCTCCCGCACTGCCAGCGCCATCCTCGATCCCGACGAATTAAGTCAGCAAGTAGTAGAACTGGTACAGCACAGGTTTGGGTTGTATTATGTAGGATTGTTCCTGGTAGATGAACGAGGCGAAAATGTCATTCTTCGCGCTGCCACGGGTGAGGCCGGGCGCGAAATGCTCCAGCATGGACATCAATTCTCGGTTGGAAACTCTTCGATGGTGGGCTGGTGTGTTGCCAATCGCCAGGCGCGGATTGCGCTGGATGTGGGCGAGGACGCCGTGCGCTTCAGCAATCCGTTGCTCCCTGGCACGCGCTCCGAGTTGGCCCTGCCGCTTATCTCACGCGGGAAAGTGCTGGGCGCGTTGACTATCCAAAGCGCACAAGAAGCCGCTTTTTCCAACGAAGATATTGCAACCTTCCAAACCATGGCCGACCAGTTGGCAAACGCCATCCAGAACGCGCGCCTGTATGACCAGTTGGAAAAAGAACTGGAAGAACGAAAACGGGCCGAAGAGAAAGTCCGCAGCCTGAACAAAGACCTTGAAGAACGCGTAGAACGTCGCACCCTGGCCTTTAAAGCCAGCGAAGAAAAATTCCGCGCCCTGGCCGATAACAACCCCCTGCGCATTCGCCGTTATGACCGCGATGGCCGCTACCTGTACGCCAATTCAGTGAGTGATTTCCCCGATTTCAGCCCGAAAACCATCATCGGCAAGACCATTCGCGAGGTTGTCGGCAACCCAGAACTGGTTGAAATGGCTGAACACTGCATCCGGCAGGTTTTCGACACCGGCCAACCAATGCACACCGAATACCAATTTGACGAAAACTCATATGCCCTGTGGTGGCTGGCGCCCGAATTTGGCCCGGATGGGCAGGTTATCTCGGTGGTGACTACGGCCCTCGATATTACCGAACGCCGCCGCATGGAAGATGAATTGCGCGCCCGCACAATCGAACTCCAGGCCAGCAACCGTGAGTTAGAATCCTTCTCCTACTCGGTCTCTCATGACCTGCGCGCCCCGCTACGCGCCCTGGATGGTTTCAGCCGAATTTTGCTGGACGATTTTTACGACTCCCTGCCCGATGATGGTAAAAGTCACCTGAACCGCATCCGTGAGGCCGCCCAGCAGATGTCGCAATTGATTGATGATATGCTGCGACTCTCGCGCATCACCCGCGCCGAGATGCGTCACGACCAGGTCAACCTGGCTGAAATTGCCAGCCGAATTGTTGACTCTTTGAAAACACACGAGCCAGAACGCGCAGTCACCGTCAATATCCAAGACAACCTGCTTGCGCAGGGAGATGAAGGCCTGTTGCGCATGGCAATGGAGAACCTGCTCAACAACGCCTGGAAATTCAGCGCAAAGACCGACCCTGCTGAAATCGAAGTGGGGCAAACCATCATTCAGGGGAAAGAGATGTTTTTCATCCGCGACAACGGGGTTGGCTTCGATATGAACTACGCCGATAAATTGTTCGCTGTTTTCCAACGATTGCACAGCCCCAGAGAATTCCCCGGCACAGGCATCGGGCTGGCGATTGTCCAGCGCGTCATTCACCGGCACGGCGGACGGATTTGGGCAGAAAGTGAGCCGGGCAAAGGGGCAACGTTTTACTTCACGTTGTAATGCGGAATTTATTCCGCATTGAGGGCGGGTATAATAACGTCCCGACACTTGCGCCGCGCCCCTATTGCGATTGCGGAATGAATTCCGCGCTACGGGATTTACCTATGATTTACCTCGATTATGCTGCCACCACCCCGGTCGATTCGCGTGTTTTTGACGCGATGTTGCCCTATTTCAGAGAATCCTTTGGCAACCCTTCATCTACCCATCGTTATGGACAAAAAGCCGAAGCGGCGGTGGAGGCCGCCCGTGAAACGGTCGCTGCCATTTTGCACTGCCGTCCCGATGAGGTCATTTTTACATCCTGCGGTTCAGAATCGGACAACCTGGCTTTGCGCGGGGTTGCGCTTGCCCGGCGCGAACAGACCGGCGCGAGGCGCATTCTGACCGCGCGCGCCGAACATCACGCCGTTAGCAAAACCGCCGAGCGGCTCGAAAAAGAAGATGGTTTCCGGGTTGAATGGCTGGAGGTGGACGAATTTGGCATGGTGCGCCCGGAAGCGGTCGAAAAAGCCATCAGCAAAGACACCGCGCTTGTCTCGGTCATGTATTCGAACAACGAAATCGGCACGGTCAACCCCATCCATCAGATTGCGGAAGTTTGCCGAAAACAGGGCGTGCCCCTGCACACCGACGCGGTCCAGGCTGCGGCCTACCTGCCGGTCGATGTGGATATGCTCGGCGTCGATTTGCTCTCGCTTGGCGCGCACAAATTCTACGGGCCGAAGGGCATCGGCGCGCTCTATATCCGCAAGGGGACGCCTATCCAGCCGGTGCTGACTGGCGGCGGGCAGGAATTTGGCCTGCGGGCCGGGACGCACAACGTTCCGCTCATCGTTGGCCTGGCCGAAGCCCTGCGCCTGGCCGAGGTGGAACGCGAAGAGCGCGCCGCCCGCCTGAGACCCATGCGCGATAGAATCATCGGCGCGGTGCTGGAGGAAATTCCCGATTCCCGTCTGACGGGGCATCCTGAACAGCGCGTTCCCAATCACACCAGTTTCGTATTCAAGGACGTGGATGGCAACCTGCTCTTGAACCTGCTCGATGGGGCCGGGTTTGCCTGCTCCTCCGGCTCGGCCTGTAAGACGGGCAACCCGGAGCCTTCCGAGGTCATTACCAGTCTGGGACTGTCCCGCGAATGGGCGCTCGGCTCGCTGCGCGTGACGCTCGGCCTCGGCACTACGCCGGGAGATGTGGAGGCGTTTTTGAAAGCGCTGCCGGGGCTGGTGCAAAAAGCGAGGAGTCTGTAGCGCAAGATATTATCTTGCGCTACAGGTGGAAAATGCCCAAAGTTGTAATTGCCATGTCTGGAGGCGTCGATTCCTCCGTTGCCGCCGCCCTGCTCAAGCAGCAGGGCTATGATGTCATTGGGATGATGCTGCGGCTGTGGAGCGAACCGGGCAAGGAAGACTCGAACCGCTGCTGCACGCCCGATTCGATGGCCCAGGCGCGGCGCGTGGCTGCCAAATTGGACATTCCCTTTTACGCCATCGACGCGAAGGAGGTTTTCCGCAAAACGGTGGTGGACTATTTCCTGGAAGGCTACGCCCGGGCTGAAACGCCCAACCCCTGCCTGGTCTGCAACCGCCACATCCGCTGGGAGTTCCTGTTCAGCCATGCAAAGGCTATGGGCGCGGATTTTATGGCAACCGGGCATTACGTCCGAGTTGTGAAGGATGAATTCGGAAGAATGAAATTATTGAAGGGCATTGACCCGGCCAAAGACCAGAGTTATGTTTTGCATGTACTGACGCAAGAAAAACTGACGCAAGCCTTATTCCCGGTTGGGGATTATCCCAAGACGGAGATTCGCGCCATCGCCGAAAAATTTGGACTTGCGGTGGCAAAACGTCCCGATAGCCAGGATTTGTGCTTCCTGGCCGGGGATGATTACCGCAACTTTTTGCAGCGCAACGCCCCGCACATCAACCAACCTGGCAAAATCGTCTCGCGCGAGGGGCGGGTGTTGGGCGAACACAGAGGCCTGGCGAATTACACCATCGGTCAGCGCAAAGGGTTGAACCTGGCTTCGTCGGTTCCACTCTATGTCCTCCAGAAAAATGCGACGGAGAATGTGCTCGTTGTCGGCGCGGCGGAGGAACTCGGGACGCTGGAACTGTTGGCGGTCAATGTCAACTGGACGGGTGGGGAAATTCCCACAGGGCCGTTCCACGCGATGGTCAAGAGCCGCTATACGGCGCGGGAGACGCCCGGGCTGGTAACGCCCCTCGATAACGGGACAAAGGTAACAGTCCGATTTGACCTGCCGCAACGGGACATCACTCCGGGCCAAGCGGCTGTCTTCTATGACGGCGACCAGGTTCTCGGTGGCGGAATCATTCGATACTCTTCGTAATCGCAGCAAACGTCCCGAAGGCTTCGTCGCGAGCGCTCAGCCGAGCGGTTGCCAAGCAGGACAAAAAGTGCGCCTGAAAACCTTCGGGACGGTAAATAGGAGAAAAACTATGCCCCTGAACACCATTCTATTTGGCGTGTTACTCTCGACGCTCTACGGCGGGCTGTATCACTTGATTCGCGGCGGGAAAATGCGAAAATTGCTGCTGTTCCTGGCGCTGGCCTGGGCCGGGTTCTGGCTGGGTGATACGGTCGGCTGGCTGATGAAATGGACGTTTGGCCCGGTGGGAATGATGAATGCCGGGACGGGGACGATTGGGGCATTCCTTTTCCTGGTGGTTGGCGATCTGGTTGGGATGCTGTTGGCGAGGAAAAGTAATCAGTAAACAGTAAAAGATAAACAGACGAACTGGCAAATTGAGCATTCAATTTGCCAGTTTTGCTTTAATTATGTCATAATCTGACATATACCCGGCCTATAATCCTGTCGTAATGCGGAATTCATTCCGCGCCCCTCGCAGCCGAAAGTGACCGATGACCACTGTTGCCACCCGCTTAATTACCCTGATACTCACCCTGCAACGCCAGCCGGGCCAAAAAGCCGCTGATTTGGCCGAGAAATTGGGCGTTTCGGTGCGCACCCTGCACCGCTATTTCGAGATGCTCGATGAAATGGGCGTGCCAGTCTATGCCGAACGCGGCCCCTATGGCGGATTTTCGCTGGTGCGCGGCTACAAACTCCCGCCGCTGGTTTTTACACCCGAGGAAGCGGTCGCTGTTTCGCTGGGGACGAGTCTGGTTCATGAGATGTGGGGCCAGCTTTACCGCGAGGCCGCTGAGGGCGCACTCGCCAAACTGGAAAACGTGCTACCCGATGAGCAGCGCCAGGAAATTGCCTGGGCGCGGCGCTCGCTGGTTGCCACCGGCATGAATCGCGCCGATATGCAGGCGCTCGCCCCCAGCCTGGAGAAACTGCGCCGGGCCGTGCGCGAAAACCGCCGGGTGAGCATGACCTACCACAGCGGCGCGAGTCCGCATGGCGAAACGCGCGAACTCGACCCATACGCGCTGGTCCATTCGATTGGCTGGTGGTATGTCGTCGGCTGGTGCCGCCTGCGGAACGCGCTGCGCACCTTCCGCGTCGACCGGATGACGGCCCTGGCGCTGACCGACCAGACTTTCGCTATCCCTGCCGATTTCGATATTCGCTCCTATCTTTCCCAGGATTGGATGCAATCCCAGCCGCTGAAAGTACGGCTGCGTTTCGCGCCGGAATTTGCCCATCTCGCGCAGTATGGGCGCGGCTACTGGGAGTCTTTCGAGGAGGGGCCCGATGGCTCGGTAGTAGTCACATTCAGCGCGCCGGATGTCCACGCGGCGGCGGCCAACGTCCTGGCTTACGGCCCGGCGGTCACCGTTTTAGAACCGCCCGAAGTCCGCGAGACGGTGCGAGCGTGGGCAAAGGAAACAGCCAGTTTATATGAAAACACTTCAACCACGACGGCAACGACGGAGCACGACGTTTAACCACAAAATTCATCATTCACTATTCAGGAGTTTCCTATGCAAACCATCGAACTCAAAAAAATCCACAAGCCCCTGTTCAGCGCCTCGGCCAAAGCCCCGCAACTGGTGGACGTTCCACGCCTGAACTTCTTGCGTATCGACGGAGCCATCGAACCCGGTCACGGCCCCAGCGACTCGCCGCTTTTCTCCGAGAACCTCGCCGCCCTGTACGGTGCGTCGTACACGCTCAAATTCATGTTCAAACAGCGCGCCGAAAACCCGGTCGATTACCCCGTCATGGCTCTCGAAGGTCTGTGGTGGGTCGAGGATGGCCGCTTCGACATCAACATCAAAGACAACTGGTTCTACACCGTCCAAATCATGCAGCCGGATTTGGTCACGCCCGAAATTTTTGCTGAAGCCCTCGTCAAACTGCGCAAAAAGAAGGGAGAAATGGAAGTTTTCTCGCGGCTGCGACTCGAACCGTTTCATGAGGGACTCGCTGTGCAAATGCTTCACATCGGCCCCTACGCCGCCGAACCAGCCACCGTTGAAAAAATGGACGCCTACCTCCAGGCCGAGGGACTGCAAAAGCGCGGCCACCACCACGAAATCTACCTCGGCGACCCGATGCGTAGTGACCCCGCAAAACTCAAGACGATTCTGCGTCATCCGGTGACGAAATAATAAGGAAAACAAAACTATGAGCATCTTTGAACAACTCTCCACCAACAAAGGCACGGTTTCCAGCGCGCTTGGAAAGACACTGGCCCAAAAAGTGCTTCAAGAGGGCCAAACCGAAATCCTGATGGAGTGCCTCGCCCTTTCGTCTTTCGATGCATCGAAGCCAGCCTCGAAACAGATTCGCTCCGGCGCGGCGAAAGTTGTTGAAATCGTCGCCGAAAAGCGGCCTGAATTAGTGGCGCATCATCTGGAAAGTCTACTCCCAGCCCTATCTGTATCAGAACCGCAAACGCGCTGGATGATTATCCGGGTGATGGGCTTTTGCGCCCACCTGAATCCGTCTATTGCACAAAAAGCCATCGCCTACGCCGAAAAATATCTCGATAAAAAAGAGGATGGCCTGTGCCTCGCCAGTTCCGCTGACCTATTCCTCGGCGATTACGGCGCACTCTCGCCCCAGGCTGCGCAGGAAATTTTCCCACTCATCGAATATTCACTCGACACCGTCATCACCAACGAACAGGACTGGCTCATGGAAGCCCTGTTCAATCTCTACCGCAACCTCGATGCAGCGGGCCAGGAAACCGCCCGGAAATTTGCCCAGCGCTGGCAATATTTCCCTAGAAAAACCACCCAGCAACGTGCTCGCGCAATTCTCAATCTCCAATAATTCCCGCCCAATACTCTCTACTCTCTATTTCCGGAGTCCCCATGTCCCGACCACTTAACAAAATCCAACTGCTCGAAAGCATCCAAAAACAATACACCGCTCTGGAAAAGTTTCTTGCCACGCTGACCGTCGAAGAAATGACGTATTCCTCCGCGCCCGGCGCATGGACGGTCAAAGACATCCTTGCCCACCTGGTCGAATGGCAACAGATGTTCTTTCGCTGGTACGAGGCCGGCTTGCGCGGCGAAATGCCCGAAGTGCCGGCCCCCGGCTACAAATGGAATCAACTCCCGGCGCTGAATCAGTCCATCTACGAAAAATATCGCGGCCTGTCCCCCGAACAAGCGCTGGCGATGTTCCGTGAATCGCACCACAAGACGATAGAGTTCATCAAATCCCTGCCCGAAGCCGACCTGACCGCGCCGGGTCTGTACCAATGGATGAACAGGAACACCCTGATGGCTTACCTGAACGCCAACACCGCCGCGCACTATGTTTGGGCGCTGAAGGATGCAAAAAAGGCGCTCAAGAATAAAGGATGAAACATGATACCCGATGGCTATTATGCCGACCTGGCCGACTTCAGCCTCGAAAAACTGAAAAACCATCTCAAAACGACCCGGCTGCTGCCAAGCCAGCAAATCCTGCAAGAGAACATCGACGAACGCTTTGCCTGTCTCGCCCAACACGGCCTCCAAAACCTGGCGCAGTTGCAAAAATCGCTCAAGAGCAAGGCCGATGTACAATCATTCTCCAAGCAAACCGGCCTGCCGGTCGATTACCTGACCCTCTTGCGGCGTGAAGTAAACAGCAACCAGCCCAAACCCATCGATTTGAAGGATTTTCCGGGAGTCCGCACCGACCTTGTGCAGCGTTTGGAGCAGCGCGGTATCAAAAACACGGCCCAACTTTTCCCCCTTGTCTTAACCGCCGCAAACCGGCAGGCCCTGGCGCAGCAAACCCAACTTTCTTATGCTGACATTTTGGACCTGACGCGCCTAACCGATGTGGCCCGCGCCAAATGGGTTGGGCCAAAATTCGCCCGCCTGTTGGTGGCGGCTGGTTATGGCTCGTTGGCAAAAATCGCCAGCGCCGACACCGAAGCGCTCTGGCAGGCCATTCAACAGGCCAACCAGGACGGCAATCACTACCAGGGCAGCCTGGGATTGGACGACCTGAAAGCCTGGATATCGACCGTCAGGGATGTGCCGCAGTGGATTGAATTTGAACCGGGTGAACATGGAACCCCGTGAAACCTTGCTTGAGCGCCTGAACGAAACCGCCGCTCGATTGGTGGATTTTTACCAATCCCTGCCCAACCCGGTGATTCCGGTCTATGAACGCTGGTCGGCCAAAGATGTGCTTGCGCACCTGACCTTCTGGCACGAAAGTTTCGCTCGCAACGTGGACGATTTGGTCAATGGGCGCAAACCCTCCCTGCTGAAAGGCCGCCTGGCTGACCTGAACCAGGCGGGCGTGGAGGCGCTTGCGCTGCTCAGCCTGGCCGAAGTGCTGGAACGCTTCGAGAAGGCCCATGCCATACTCCAGAGGAACGCGCTCAACCCAGCGCTGACCCTGCTCCGTTACCGACAAGGCTCGCGGGAGTATACTGTGGAGGAACATCTCGAACTCGTTAATGACCATATCAACCACCATTTGCGGGATGCGCGCAAGGCGCTAAAAAAGTAGTTTGACCAGGAAGGCGTTAAAATGTCCTGGCAAACCCATCTCAAAGGCGATGCGCTGACCTGGCTGGTTGAATCTGATCATCCCGGCGTGCGCTACCTGGTCCTGCGCGACCTGTGCGCTCTGCCCCCCGAGGCTCCCGAACTGCTAGCGGCGCGCATAGCGGCTCATCAGCACGGCCCAATCTCCAAAGTGTTGGCTGATATGCAGCCGGAAGGTTTTTGGGCCGAACCTGGCCCCGGCTACAACCCCAAATACTTTTCCACGGTCTGGTCACTGATTCTGCTGGCGCAGTTGGGCGCGGTTGCCAGCCTGGAAGAGCGCATTCAGCGAGCCATGGATTACTTCCTGGAACATGGCCTGACCCGGTTTGGGCAAATCACGGCCAGCGGCGCGCCTTCTGGCACGGCTGATTGTTTGCAGGGTAATTTATGCTGGGCTTTGACTGAACTGGGTTGCGCTGACCCGCGTTTGGAAACTGCCTTTGATTGGATGGCGCGCAGCGTGACCGGCGAGGGAATCGCGCCGATGAGTGAGAAAGATGCTCCAATTCGCTATTACGCCGGGAAGTGCGGCCCACGCTTTGCCTGCGGTTCCAACGACAAACAATCCTGCGCCTGGGGCGCGGCCAAAGTCATGCTGGCGCTGGCGGACTGCCCGGTCCAATGGCGCACCTCAAGGGTGGAGCGCGCCATCCAACAAGGCGTGGATTTCCTGTTCAGTGTTGAACCGGATACGGCGGGTTGGCCCTCCCCGTATGCTCCCAAACCGAGCGGGAACTGGTGGAAGTTCGGCTTCCCGGTCTTTTACGTCACCGACTTGTTGCAAATTGCCGAAGCGCTGGTTGCCCTGGAACATGGCCGCGAGCCTCGGTTGGGGAGTACCTTGCAACTCATCCTCGACAAGCAGGATGCCAATGGACGTTGGGCGCTCGAATATGATTACACTGGCAAAACCTGGGGCGACTTTGGGGAGAAGAAACAGCCCAATCCCTGGGTCACGCTGCGGGCTTTGCGGGTGTTGAAAAATGCTGGAGCGTAGAAAAAAGCCCGGAGAGAAATCTCCGGGCTTCTGGGTCGCGTGATAAATCCCGCGTTACGGAAGCAGCCGCAGGCGTCCTTCCGCGCTGCTGACGATGGACTGTTCGTTCCACAGCATCGGGTAATATTCGATGTTTCGCCACAGGTCAGCCATGTCGATATAGTGTTGGTGGTTGGCGTGGCCCGATTGCCCGGTGGTGTGAACGGTGAGCGAGTTTTGCAGGTCGCCCAGGTCGATAATCATGCGCATTGAGGGTAGCCAGTCGGTTTGGAACGATTCTCCCACCGTCCAGCCGGTGGCGTTAACGATGCCCTCGCCGCCCGCAGTGGGGAAGGGGCCACGATTGAACAGGTTTTCGATGGGCGCGATGCCCGACTGACCAAGCGTGGCGTTGCGGAAAGTTGATGTGTGCAGGTTGCCCCAACTGGGCCATTTGGCCGGATTTTTACTGTAATCTTCCTCGATTTGCGCAACGGATTCGGTAAAGGCGCGCAGCAGGATGTCATCGCGCGTTTCAACCTTGTCGAGCGTGGTTTGATCGTCCCACCAGGCCGAATTGGGCTGCTGGAGCAGGTTGCGCATGACTTCGTACCAACGCGAGCCGCCGCCGGGCGCGTAATCTCGCGGCAGGTCATCTCGGAAGGTATCCATCAACAGGTTCCACCAGAACCACTCGAACACGGCGGCGGCCTGTGAATCCATGTCGTTGCGATAATCCCACTTTTGGAGCAGGTCGAAGGCGGCGGCTTCGTTGGCTTTCTCAAAGCGCGGATTGGTGGCCGCCAGGGCCGGGACGAGACTGGCCGCGTTGAGATTGGTATTGTCGCCGTGCATTTGCTGGAACCAGGCGCTGTCGATTTTGCCGGGCGCGCTTTCAATCATCTCGACAATCCGCTCGGCGCGGAAGCCATAGTCCCAATCGGTGCTGACCAGGTAGGGGTAGTCATCGGGCGGGACCTGGTTGTTGGCGGTGACGATGTAGCCGGAGGGCGGGTTGAAGGCGAAGGGCAGTTCCTCGAAGGGGATGTAACCCGTCCACTCGAATTCATCCGTCCAGCCGGGGACGGGGTAGCGGCCATCACCGCTTTTGCGAATCGGGATATTGCCCGGCATCTGGTAGCCGATGTTGCCATCGACATCCGCATAGAGCAGGTTTTGGGCCGGGACGATGAAATTGCGCCCGGCGGCGCGAAAATCATCCCAGTTTTGGGCTTTGTTGAAACCCCAGATGGCCTCGAAGACGGAACCCGGCTCCAGCGCGGTCCAGCGCAGGGCGATGGCATACATTTCAGGCAGTTCGATGCCGGCCTGGGCTTTGAAAGGAGTCGCGTTATCCTCCGATTCGACATTGTCTTGCAGCGGGCCGTAGGTATCCGATATGACTGGCCCAAAGCGTGAAACGCGCACCTTGACCTCGACCGGCTCAGCGCCCGCTACGCTGAGTGTTTCGGTGCGCAAGTCAAAATCGACCCATGCGCCATTGAACTCGTACTGGTTCGGGTTGGCGGGGTTGACCTTCAGGACGTACAAATCCATCACATCGGGGCCGGTGTTGGTGAAGCCCCAGGCGATGCGGTCGTTGTGGCCAATGACCACGCCCGGCACGCCTGCGAACGAAAACCCGCCCACCGCGAAAGGACAGGCTTCAGACTTGGGACGGCAGTGCAGCCCGACCTGGTACCAGATGGAGGGCATTTGGATGCCGAGGTGCGGGTCATTGGCCAGCAGCGGCATCCCGGTCGCTGTCAATTCGCCCGAAACCGCCCAACTGTTCGATCCAATGCCTGCCCCGGCGGGGCCAAGCAGCGGGTCGAGCAGGGACAGGTTGGGGATTGGATATTCGAGATTCGTTATTGGGTATTCGATATTCGATATTCGAGCATCGAATATCGAATATCGAGTATCGCTGTTTTGTACAATGCGCGGATGGTCAGCGGGATATGGCGGGAATAACTCCTCCACTTGTTCCGGCGAAAAGGTTTTGAGCAGGATGGCGCGTTCGATTTCCGCGCCCATGTTGCCGCGCAAGTCCCAGGCCATCGCTTTGGCCCAGGTCAGGCTATGGACGGGCGTCCAGGGTTCGATGGTGTACCCCCGGTTGAGTACGCCGGTCAAGATGGCGTATTCCAGGCTGAGTTCTACCGGTTCGCGCTCGGTGATGTAGGCGTTTACCCCTTTGGCATAGGCATCGAGAATGGCGCGCGATTCAGGGTTGAGTTGCTCATATTCCTGTTCAGCCAGTTGCCGCCAGCCAAGCGTGCGCAGGAAGGCATCGGTCTTGAGTTGGCTCTCACCGAACATCTCTGCCAGCCGCCCTGAGCCGATGTGACGCCAGAAATCCATCTGCCAGAAGCGGTCTTGGGCGTGGACATAGCCCTGCGCCACGAACAGGTCGTGCAGGGTGGTCGCATAGATGTGCGGAATGCCCATCGAATCGCGATAAATATCGACCGGGCCATCCAGGCCGGGCAGGGTGATTTCCCCCTCGGTTTGCGGGAACGACTTTTGGGCGGTTTGCGGTACCCACAGGAAATTCAGGTATCCCACCAACAGGGCAAAAACAATCACAATGCTTAAAATCGCCGTCAAAACGCGGCGCAAGGTCTGGGACATACTCCTCCTCTCGATTGGCTTCCTTTGTAGCAATTCTCAATTTGGTTTCAAACCGTCCCGAAGGTTTCTCAGAATCATACGAATTGCGCTCGAACAACCTTCGGGACGTTCGCTTATCCATATTAAAAATTGAAAAATAGCTGCTTCCTTCGGCTTGGAATTACGGGAATTATAGTCCCATTGGTGGAATATTTACAAAACGTTTACGCCCCGTTCACCATTCTATCATCCTGGGCAGGTACACTGGATAAAAATTGATAGAAAGGAGGCAACATGCAAACAATTCAATTGTATTTAAGCGATGGCTGGTTCATTAGTGAAGCGGCAACCGTGCTGGCGCGCGGCGCGAACAATGAAAGTGGCGGCTACATTTTGACCCTGGCCGACCCCAGCGGGCGCTTCATGCGTGTGACCTTTATCCCCCGCGCGGCGGATGTGGATGAGCTGCTCAAACAACAGCGCGTACCAATGGCGGATTAATCTCCGCTGAAGCCTGTCACCGTTTCAGGTGTTCATGCGCGCAGCGCAGGCAAAACAATTCCCTGCCCGTTAGTTAGTGGGCCGCGTCTCCCCGGTTGGGGAGTTTGTTTTTTTTAATCCTGACCTGTACAATCAGCACCCCCGCCGCCACCAGCGCCAGCCCGCATAATTCCTTCAGCGAGATGGATTCTCCCAGGAACATCCAGGCCAGCAGGGCAATCTGCGGCATCATCAGGCTGTTGATAATGCTCGATTCGACCGGAGTCAGCGCGCGCAGGGTGTTGTTCCAGAGCGTAAAGGCAAAGGCTGTGTTGACAACCGCCAGCCAGGCGATGATGCCCCAGTCGGTGAGTGACGGGGAGCCGAACCCCTGGGTCAGGCTGCCCGCCAGCAGCATCAACCCGGAGCCGAACCCCATGCTGACAAAAGTAACCGTTAAAGGGGAAAGATGACTCTGTAAATTGGCCTGGCGTCCCATCAGCGTGGCCGCCGAATTGGAGAAAACCCCCACCAGGGCCGCCAAGGCGCCGAGCCATAGCCCGCCGGGGATGTTGAGCGGCAGGAAATACACCAGCGTACCGCCCAACCCAAGTAAAACCCCCAGCCACTGCAACCCGGTCGGGCGTTCCTGCCACCAGACCACGCTCATCAGCCCGACCACAATCGGGCTTAAGTTGAGCAGCAGGTTGACCATCACCGCTGGCAGGTAAGACAGGCTGATAAACTGCGCGCCTTGCGCCAGCGCTATCAGCACCAGGCCCAATAATCCCAACTTCCACAAATCAGCGCGGGAGAGCGATTGCAGGATGGCGCGCTCGCGCGGGTTGCCCAGCACGACCGGAACCAGGCACAAAAAAGCCAGTCCGTAACGCAGACCGGCAAAACTGAGCGCGGGCAGGTCGTTGCGCAGCCCGAATTTGATGAGAACCCACGAAGTAGACCACAAAAACGTGACGAGAATGGCTTGCAAGATGGCAGAAAGGCGGGAGGGAAAGGTCATGACACAGCCCCCGGCGCGCGGGCGCGAAGATGGTTTGCCTGGGACAAGTCAACCTCCCCGCTTGACCACAATCATCGTGATGTCGTCGGAGACGGGCGCGTCGGCGATGAAGTTGACGACGGCAGTGTCGATCGCTTCGAGCACCTCGGAGGCTGAAGCCGGGGACAGGTAATTCAGCACGGTGTACAGGCGGTCTTCGCCGAAAATCTCATCGGTGGGGGAAAAGGCTTCGGTGATGCCGTCAGTGTAGAACAGCAGGACATCGCCGGGAGCCAGGTCGATATTGGCCTGGCCCATCTCGACCCCAGTATCGACTCCCAGCGCCATGCCGGTGCGGGTCAGGCGTTGGATATCGGGGACGGGGCTGGCGAGCGGGTACTTAATCCAGAGCGGGGGGTTATGCCCGGCGTTGGCGTAGGTGAAGCGTCCGGTCTGCGAATCCAGCACGCCGTAGACTGCCGTGACGAACATGCCCTGTTCGGCGTCGGGGTAGAGCAGGTCGTTGACCTGGCGCAAAGCCTTAGCGGGCGAATCGGTCTGCAAAACGGCGGCGCGCACCAGCGTGCGGGTGAGTGCCATGAACATGGCCGCCGGGACGCCCTTGTCGGCTACATCCGCAATAAACAGGCCCAGTTTGCCATCCGGCAGTTCAAAGACGTCGTAAAAATCGCCGCCCACCTGGCGGGCGGTGCGCCAACGCGCTGCCAAATCCCAATGCGGCAGGTC
>Ga0209835_1000818_pt1 | contig 19033 bp, 17 predicted proteins | sample LakKivwa52mmetaG_FD_184138 | JGI IMG/M metagenome (GOLD analysis project Ga0209835, IMG submission 184138) | Anoxic lake water microbial communities from Lake Kivu, Rwanda to study Microbial Dark Matter (Phase II) - Lake Kivu water 52m metaG... | ecosystem: Environmental > Aquatic > Freshwater >...
CGCATCAAGCGTCCTGTTACCAGAACACCTGCAAGGCTAAATTCCAGGCCCGTGGCTAACGGTTACCTGGGTAGGCTTCTCACCTACAAGACTACGCGGCCTTGCCAGGCCGCAACTAATGGGTGACCCCTAAGCTCCTGCCTGTCAACTAAAAAGTTTCGACCATCAAGACCTTATTTAATCATCTGACTTACTTGCAATAATTCCGAATCGGAATAAATGGTCTCGGCGGTTGTTGGGAATGGAGGGGAAAGCTTCATTAGATAAACCAGAGTATCTACCGCCTGGTCACATACCCGGCGAAACCGCCTGTTTCGTTCTGGACCGATGAGCAGAGCAGAGGCTTTATCCCAAAGCAAGTCTTTAGCATATTTAGCCAGCGTGCGATCATTCACATATCGCAATTGGGCAAGAGTCTCGTAGCGCACACGTGGTTCTTTTGATGACAAACTCGAAATCAATTGCTTGCGGGCTTCAGGATCGCCAAGTTTGGCAAGGGCACTCCTGGCATTGAAACCAAGAACATCTTTTCCTTCAGCTAAGGGGCGAAGCACCTCCATTGTGTCTTTGCCGGGAAGGTAACCGGCGGCCAGGGCCAGCATTTCCCGGATATCTAGTTCAGAACTCTTAGATAAGGTTTCGAGCACCGCGGTCTTGGCGTTCTCTGGAGGATTAACCGATAATTGGGCAGCTGCTGTTAGCCTGACGTTAACATTTCCATCTGAAAGCCCTTGGGCAAGGATGATACCAGCCGTATCTCCGCCGATTCGACCAGCGCAGGCCATAGCAACCTGTCGCGAACGATACCCTGACATACTGGCCCCGTTTTTAATGGCGGGCCAGGCTTTATTACCAAGTTGCTCGGCCAGTTCTATAGCTCGCCATTCCCCTTCGCTTAGCATTCGCTCTAATTCCAATGGCAAATTCATCTTTTTTTCCTCTCTAAATTTATGGTCTTGAGATTTTGAGGTCGGGTCGGTACTTTGGCAAGATCCGACGCTTAAGCCCCCTACCATCAACCACAAAAACAGCGTTGTCAAAAAAAGATATCTTCTCATGGCCCTGCCAGTGCATTGAGCCGGGCAGCGGCTCGCTGCACTTCTCGCATTTCCAGGTCGGTTCGATCTCGGTCGAGCTGTTTAACCGCAAGCATGGCGCCCGGTTGCCCTGCTCCATATCCCACGTCACTGCGATAAGGCATATTGGGGTCAGCCAGAAGATTGGTGAAGGCCCACATCAAGCGGCGGCGCGAAACAATGTCAGACCGGACCTCACGACCAGTGCCGGGGCTGGCCGGGTCGTTTACGGTGTTGACGTGGACGAATTGACCCCGGGGATCATTCACCAGATTCAATACGTGGCCGAGCTCGTGGGCAATCGTTTGTCCTCCGGCCGCCATGTCGGCGATCAGGGAACCAAAGGTATTGGGGTTCCCTCTTGCACTGTTGGCCGATCCTCCCACTTGATCCACCTCGGCGGCGCTGCCGATCTGGGGCACAAAATACATATTCACCGCACCATTGACGCGATTGTTAGCGGTTGTAAGCCCGAATTCATTTGTCATGTCGTTCACCATCCCCCTATTGGCGAAGTTCAAGGCTCCGGCTCGGTTGATGGCTGCATCCAGCACAAAACGGATGCCGTAGGGAAAGTATATCGCATTTGCCTGGGCAATAAGGTCTCGAATGTTGGCATCGGTCCGGGTAGACCGCGCCGGCACCGGGGTTCCCGTGGAGTCATTCACTATGGCGCCGTTGATAGTGGGCACATGCGCTGCGATCCGGACATCCCGCAGGGCATTGACCACGACTCGCAGCCGATGAATGATCGGGCCGTCTTCAGCTCCGAACATTACCCGGATAAGACATTCGCCAGCCGCTCTGGCCCTAAACTTAATCATCATATTCCGCTGTCCCGGTAGGGCGGTCCCCGGAGCGGGCGAAGTGATTGCCAGAATCGCGTTATCGCTCACTGTGATGAAAAGAGCTCCCCCATTTTCCATGTCTTCTCGGATCAACCGCACTCGCGTTTCCGGTCTTGCGGCCTCAGCCAAAGACTCGTCGAGGCCTACCGGCAGACTCGCGGCCCCAGGCTGCGCTGGAACAAAACCACGGTCATCCGGATCCGGGGCATTGGCATCGGGGGTTCCACTGTCAATGTCCGGGTTGTTTGCATCCGGCGCTCTGGCAAACCGGACAGGCACGATTCTTGTCCACCTCCGTATGTTTTTTACTATAGCCATTAATATTGTTCTCCTCTATTATCCCGAATGATTTACCGTAAGGCTCTGGTGGACTGTGGTCCGAACATAGCATCCGGGAAAAGGTCGTTGTCGGCTTGAAAGTTGAGCATCGCTCGTTCCGTGGCTTCGTTGGGATTGTTGTTTGTATCTGCCCGGCGCCCATCGCCATGCAAAGGGCCTGTGTAATAGCCCAACATTCCCAGCCTTTGTTGTACTCCCCGCATTTCCTCGATTGGATGAAACGCTCCGGAGAGATTTATTTGATATTCGGAACCGAGGATACGCAGGGTGGCATTTGTGCCCGGAGCGAGACGTAAAGTTACTTTGCCGTCGTTGCCCGTTGTGCCGCGCTGCGCCGGACCTCCTCCTACAGTTACTTCATATTCGAGTCCTCTGATGCCACTCGCTCCTCGAGTTCCCGGAAACCTTTGAAAAAAAATCTCGACCGTTCGGCGCTGAATGGCTGCATGTCCCCCCGCACCTCCTGCCCGTCTTGGCACCGCATGTCCATGGTTGGCCATGAACTCCTCCTTTTGTGCAGCATTATCATGAACCGTGTTTCTGCAAGAGCTTATCCTTTGTGGGCGTATCTAATTCCCCTGAAACTGTAAGTCCGTAAGTCTCTTGGAACTCTCTGAGAGCTTTCTTGGTTTCTGGGTCCAGATTGCCGTTGACCCCTCCACAATCAAAACCCAGGTTTAATAATCTCTGCTGCACCCCGGTTATCATCTCTATGGGATCTATATGGCCCAGTTGCAGAGAAATAGGAGTGTCATTCTCCAGAATAAGAACCCCTTTTTTGGCGTTCGGGGGAATTGACTGCTCGATTTTTCCGTCCCCATCCGTCGTGCCGCTAAAGATTTGCCCATCGATCACCAGGGTGTAATCAACGTTGGCCCGGGGCTGATCGTCCTCCATGATCTGTAACCGCAGCTTTGCCGGCGTCCCCTTTTTTTTGAAGCGGTGTCTCTGCTCCGTACCTCCGGACTCTTCCCTTTTATCCTTTTCAGGAATAAAGAGGATGTCTCCCGGATAAAGAACATTTGGATCTTTTCTCTGTTCTTTCAGTCTCGAATTTTTCGGATGATTCCAAACCTTGTCCCAGAAGAGCCCGTGCCTCTCCGCAATACTGGATATACAATCCCCCTGTTTGACTTTGTAATCGGGCATCTTTTTTCTCTTGATACTTATTCTTTGTTAAGGCTCCCGATCCACCTGAGAATTTTTTCCTGATCCTCAGGGGAGAAATCCTCTGCATAGAAACGGGAAAATAGTTCCTTCCTTATTTCCTCCTCGCTTGCCATGGGTATATTCCTGCTGATGGATGCGAGAGCCTGTTTGCGAGCCAGGTTAAACATTGAAAATCCCATTTTTAATCTCTCCTGACCGCTTCTTTCCATCATCATCGCAATAAACTGTTTTTCGATTTCCGGGCTGGTATCTCTCACTTCCTCACCTTCCTATACACCTCTTCCAATTCCAGCCTTTTTACCCACCTCTTGACATAATCCATATCCAAATCAGAGACCGTTTTTAGGAGGTTTTGTACATCCCTGAGCTGTGTTTCAGAAAGGCTCTCTTTCGCCCAATAGAGCTTTGAAAGGATAAGGTCTTCCGGTGATGTTACATACAAACTTATTCCCTCGAACTCAATGGTCCGTCTTCTTTCGAATTCTAACCCACGATACTCCGTTCCCTTCCTGATGATGAAGTCCACTTTTATAATCCCTTCGGTATGGATGATATTAAAATTTCCTCTTTCATACAAGGCATTTTTTATGGATTCCTGATCTATATAGAAGTCGCTGGAAAAGAGGGAATGGAATTTCTCGATATCCTTCTCGTACAGCTCGATCACCAAATCGATGTCTCTGGTCATTCTGGGGGTGGTATAGAAATTGGCGGCGATTGAGCCGGTGACCATATATCGAAGTCCGGCAGATTCCAAACGGGTAGTAACAATTCTCAAAACCTCCAGCTCATCGATCATAAACTACCTATTCCGGGTTCTATCAATTCCTTGGGAAAGGTTCAGATCTTCTCCCAGAAGAGCCCGTGCCTCTCCGCAATGCTGGATATACAATCCCCCTGTTTGACTTTGTATTCGGGCATTTCTTTAACCTTTTATCCTGCCCCCCTTACGTATGCTCATGTTGTGATATCTGTTGAACCACCGAAGCGCGAGGGAATTTTCCCTCAGCCTCTTTCATGGTTGGCATTGGGACCGCCCGTTCAGCATAGATCTGGTCCACATTTTCAAAAATGGGGTCGGCGTTTGCAGTCCAAACATTGTTTCGTGTTACCGGATGATAAATGACCAAGGGCTTAAGCGCTGCTGGTGTATCAAAATTCCCGGGTAGAGGATTCGGGTTTTGAAGGATGTACATTTCTTTGATGTGCCTCGTGGGCGGATTTGGGGCTAGAGGAATGCTGTTCATTGATATCCGAAGGCGAGTTTGGCGTCTTGGATCATGATTGGCTCTTCCCCAAAGTACATGCATATTATTATTGGGAATGATTTCCCAATGAAAGGGACTGGCTCCACACCATTGTCCTCCCCCTGACTTGGTAGATAAAGAACCTGCTGTCTCAAAAATATAGAGCTGTCCCTCATCGATCAATTCTGAGTTTTGGAAATAACTACTACCATTTAAAGGATGATAGGCGGCCAAGAAACCTGCGACCGGGAGTTGTTCCTCCCTCATGAGCAGGTCGTGATTGTATATCTTTACAATGGCAATTTCATGACCGCCATCATGTGGGGGGCTGCTTCCATCCGTCGGGACTCTTCTTGGAATCCCAAAGGCGATCACATTCATGTCACCAAAAACATCGGACATGTTTCTGACTGCTTGATTGGGTATATTGAGGCCGAAGTTTTCCACAGCCTGAGACGCAGTGAACCTATTATAACATTGCCTCAAGATGCTTCCTGTATCTTCAAATTCAGTGAGAACGGATTCGTCTCCATAATCATAAGCATTGAATATAAAGTAGCTTAAATAGAGCGTACAGGGGCTGCAACTCCAACCGGAGGTGAATGGCAGATTAGGGGGATAGTTCCGTATGGTATCAGGGGTTGGCAGATTGGCTGGAACAGGGGCTTCCTCATTGTATGTCAATCCAGCTCTTGGAGCGTATCCCCAATGATTAGTGAATATCCGCCAGTGGTTTCCTTCGGACTCCACATGGGGAGCTAATAACGTTGCACCGTAAACCAATCCTCTGGAATAGACATGATCATTTCCATCTGCTGCATTTAGCTCGTCGGCTTGAAACCTTCCAGTAAATACATGGTCTAAGCTGGCAAAGGAGCCTAATGCAGCATTGAGCAGCAATTGAAAACGGTTGCCCAGCATGTTTTCGTGGATGGTAACTGAAGTTGGCGGCGAATTATCCCCCTCTTTCAAGGAGGTACCGAGAAAGAAGCTTCCATTAGGGTTGAATGCGAGGTTTCCATATTGGGAAAGCTCGCAGATGACGAGAAATTTATGTAAAGGAAATTCGATCACATCACCCGCTAAAAATTGGGCGTCCCGATTGATCACTTCCTTATTTTCGTTGAGTTGTAAAGGGGGTAATTGAATGGTTCGGGTTGAAGTGGTATCCCGGGAGGCTTCTTCCATGACGATCCTTAATGGTCCTTTCCATAATCGAACATAGAAATCCGGCAAGTCCTGAAAATCAATCGTTACTTCACCTTCGAGCAAGGCTGCATTCTCGCCAGCCAGGCAGAAAAAGACCTTCCATTCCATCAACTTCACCAGGGCGTCAAAATACTTTCCTTCCTCGGTGTATTCCCCTCCATCAATGTTATACCAGCGGCAGATGGTCTCTCTGTGATGATAGAGAGAGGTTTCCCACTCATCTAAGATCGAAATATAATCTGTTCGTCCTGTGACAACAGCCCTACGACAGGGAACAGTCCAGTTAAGATTTGGCATAGGCTATTTTTCTAACTTCCATGAACCTCCCTGAGACGATTCCTGGTCTCCTCATCTATCTCGCCGGTAACTTGAAGCCCATGTTTCTCCTGGAATCTTCTCAAGGCAGAACGGGTTCTGGGCCCGACCTCGTTATCTTCACTCCCACACGAAAATCCAAGGTTTTTTAGTCGCTGTTTAACGCCACTTAACTCTGACAAGGGATCGACATGTCCTATTTTAAAGGTGTATCTTTCCTGTTCTCCCTCCCTGCCAAGCAGGACGATTGCTTCTTTAGCATCGCAAGGAACTCTTACTTCTAACTTTCCCTGGTTATCTAAATCCCCGCGAAAATCCTTACCATCTACGATCAGGAGGTAAGGCTCTCCTGACCTTGGCTCACCCTTGCGAAGAAATTTGGTCCGAAGCCAACTGTTTCTATTATTACAGCGGAATCGATGGCGTTGTTCAGTTGCCCCATCCTCCTCTCTTAATTCTTTGTCTGGAATGGTGATCCTGTCCCACGGGGAAAGGATACTTGCATTCCGTTTCCTTTCATGGAGGTAAGAATTATCCGGATGGTTCAAAATCTTATCGACAGGAACCCCATAGCGTTTGCTTAGACTGATGATCGAATCACCCTGCCGAACGATGTGGATCATCCCGATCTCCTAACCCCCGATCTTTACCGTGCGGGTGGCCGCCAGTTTTGAATCGCCTAAAAAGGCGCCACAAGCCGTTACATCTACGATCCATCGAGCCGCAGGCATGTAGCCGATCAAAACAGTGACGCTGCCCGTAGCAATGGGTTGGGGAATTCCTGGAGGGGGTGGGGGATGGGCAATTCCGCCAGAAATAACGCCTGTACACACAACTTCGTCCATCGCAGGCATGCCCCTTACCGCAGGCATGTACTCAATAATAACGGTTGGACATCCTGGTCCACGAATGACACCACACGGCACGAGTTGATCGTGCGTAATCGGATCACCAATTCTTGCTGCAGGAAACATTGTTTACTCTCCTTTATCAAATCATTAGACTCTGTTTATAAATTCAGTTAATTCGTCATACTCGCGAAGGCGGGTATCCAGAACGTATTGAAAACACTGGATTCCCGTTTTCACGGGAATGACAGAGAGAGACAAATTCGGCTCAAATGATATTTGATGATTTGATTCCAATTCCTTACTATTGAGTCTCAAGAAGCCCTAAACTACCAACATGGCCGATTTCGAGAGTTTAATGAAAGACTTTTCCATGGCTTCCCTGAGACCCTTGGAAAGTTGCTCTCTTTCGTTTAAAGGTTCTTTATCCTTTTTCAAGATGAGTTTTCCTTCATCGACTGATGAGATGAGATAGTCCATTAATTCGTCATGATTGTGCGTGCCATCCAGAACGGGGATCAGTCGAATGCTGACAGGGTCAAGATGGACAGGCATATGGCGCTGGTTTACAGTCAACCCCCGTTTCGTGAGGAGGTATCGAGACAATCTGCTGGTCTTGGGATAGAGGGTTATTTCATTAGTAAAGTCGCCCTGCCAGGTGTGGAGTTCCACAAGATTCAAAGAATAACAGTGAAGAAGATCATTGAAAAGAATTCTTTGAGGGTCCGTATCGTTTTCAACGATGTGGACACCCATGTCCTTAATTTTCTTTTTTGCATTCTCATACAACGTCGTCATCGCCATGGCCTTTGGCCATTCTTCCTTCAAAACCAGAAAGGCTGCTTTCGTGATAGGACATTCCGTCTCGATGTTCGCTCCGGAAGGCAGCCGAAAGGACTGTTTTACGCCCGGTGACAGATCCGCTGGTTCTGACGATGGTTTCGCAGCTGAGGCGATGAGAAAGTCCTGTATTTCTAAATTCTTTAAATTTCGTTCGAGATGTTGTTCCTTATGGCAGAGGAGTGTCCGTCTGAAGTAGCGGTACCTGATGAAATCCATGTACTGTTCGACGCGGATGATATCCCGGCTGATCCTGTTCAGCGTATCGGCCACCTCCTGGGAAAATCCACTTGTCATCATGGTCGCAAACTCCGCCTCTCCAAGGTATTGCATGCCGTGTTTTTCTGCTTGTTCTACAAATTGGTAAAAATAGAGCGGTGAGTTGAATTCTTCCATATGTTCGTGAAACAGATACCAGTCTTTGCTCTCACGAATGACTTTTATTTCATCTTTCAGAAGCGAACTGACAGGCTTATCCAAAGAGACAGATTGTTCCAGAAAATCGATGAGCGCCCGCGCCTGTTTGATCTGATTCGGTGTATCCTTGAATTGAAGTGCATGGTAGAGCATCATATGGCGGATCATCCCGCGCATATGCCATCCCGGATAGGTATTATAACTGATATAGGCGATTCCCTGTGGCTTGAGGTTTTTTGACGAAATGGAAAGAATCTTCTCCTGCACGTTGTTAGAAACCCAGGAAAAGACGCCATGACAGATGATGTAGTCAAAACTTCCCCATGATTCATCTACCTCTGTGATGGAAGCATGCTTGATGCGGAGGTTTTGCAAGGCGAGATCGCGTATCCCTTCCCAGCCGCTCTCCACATGTAGTTTTGAAAGGTCAACCCCGATGAATTCGCTTTCAGGAAGACTGTAGGCCATGGGGATGAGATTTCCCCCATTGCCGCATCCGAGTTCCAGTACTCTACACTCTGTCACCGGCTTAGGAAACATTCCGAAGAGACGGCCAATGGTTGCCAATCGCTCCGGATGACTTTGAGGAAACGGGTGACTTACATATGGAACTTCGTCGTAGGAAGTATCTCTGCTGATGTTCTCCGTCATTCCTTCCTACCCTTTACCCTGAGTTTTCGTATCAGATGTTTTTTGGGTCGATTCTTGAGTACCCGAAGTCTTCTGGGTAGACTCTTTGGAATCAGAAGTTGACTGCGTTGATCCCTTTGAACCAGATGTTTTTTGAGTCGCCTCCTGAGTCCCAGAGGTTTTTTGGGTAGATCCCTTGGACTCAGAAGTGGACTGAGTCGATCCTTTGGAGCCGGATGTCTGCTTTTTTGACCCTCCGGAGCCAGACGCTTTCTCCCATGCGTCTTTGTCTAATGTTGGAAATGTGATTTTGCACGTTCCTGGATCGATGCCGCTGACTTTTGCATAACCCATTTCATCCAACGTGCCTTCTGCAACGGTCTTTCCATCAGGCAAAGTCACCTTGTACCGTTCACCAGGAACGGGATTATCTTCCTCATCCACCAATTCGATCTCGATCCAGCTTTTCTTATCTTCTTCTTCCTCCGTGGAGTCTTTATGGCGCTTTTCCTGACTGCTTACATCTTGTCCTGGCACTGCGTCTGCAGCGGCATTCGGAAGGGAGGGAGCAGTCGGAGGCACAAGAGCAGCAGAGGCGGGCGCAACCGGCGGCCCGCTGCCGCTGTTGATGTTAACGAGGGGCCCTCCCTGGATAAAGATTGCCGCCGGTGTCAGAACGATACTGCTCCCACCCACTTTAAGTTCCATGCCTGTCATTCCTTCGATCTTTACATTCATTCCTTTCAAATGATAGGTCGCTGTTACATTTTCGCTGTGATTTGAATTGAAGCTCTCGATCATATTGCCTGTGACTTTGAGTGAGTTGGAACCTGTAACCTCAACGGCCTTCTTTCCGCCGACTTTCAGGTTGTAGTCGGTCTTCACCTCCCGAAACTCATTCTTTTCCACGGTCACATGCTTGTCGAATTCGATCTTCTCTTTCAAATCTCGCTTAACCGTGAGATGCCGGTCATTGCCGACAAGTTCCCGACGGTCGCTCTTCACCCGGATATCAATGTCCTTCTCGGCATGGATGAAGATCTGTTCTTCACCTTTCTTATCTTCGAAGCGGATCTCATTGAAACCCTCTCCTCCGATGGAGCTGTTCGTCTTGATCGTGGACTTTGTCTTTTCGTCGGGGAGGGTGTAGGGAGGCATCAGATCTGCATTGTAAACCCTGCCTGTAATCAGAGGCTGATCCGGATCGCCTTCGAGGAAGTCGACGATCACCTCCTGGCCGATTCTCGGTGTGAAGATGGTGCCATACTGTCCGCCGGCAAAGATGCTGGCCACGCGTATCCAGCAGGAAGATTTATCATCTTTCTTCCCCTCCCGGTCCCAGTGAAACTGGACTTTGATGCGGCCGTATTTGTCTGTATAAATCTCCTCACCACTCGGTCCTACGACCACCGCAGTTTGTATTCCTTTTACGACAGGCTTGGGCGTTTTTCTTTCCGGTCGGAAGACAACGGAGGAAGGGATGGAGATGAATTGATTCGTATAGCTGAACTTCTCTTTGGGATCAGCTAATTCCTGGAGCGCCTGTGGTTGTTCGCCTTCGTGATGAATCTTCGTGAGAAGATATTCCTGATTGAGATTCTGGCGCTCATGGTCAATCAATTTGAATTTGAAGCCCGGGATCAAACGGAGACAGCTGCTCTTTGCCTCTGCCCTTTCCTTAAAGGTCATCGACTCTTCGAGTCGGACCTTGGTGAGACTCTTTCCCCGGCCGTCCTCCACATATCTGCCAGGATAGTCATAGACTTCCAGTTTCTGATAGGATTTGTCCTGCTCTTTGGTCGTCAAATCGAGGGTGGGTTTCTCAAAATTGAAATCCTTTCGGGTCATCTTTCCCGAGAAGACCTTTTGGGAGAAGGCGAACTGATAGACAAACTCCTTGCCCGGGACCATTCCGGGGGCGGGATTGTAAGTGATCTCTTCCTCGCCCTCGATCGTCTGATAGGCGTTCGTGCTGTCGCCGAAGACGAGCACATGTTTATCCTTTGCATGCTCGAAGAAATAGAAGATGCCTTCCTCCTCGCAGAGACGGGAGACAAAGTCGAGGTCGGTCTCACGATACTGGACGCAGTATTCTCTTTCCTGATATTTTCCTTGCAATCGGAAATTGAAACGGTCACCGGTGATGCCGCCATCCTGAAGGACCTGTTTGATGATGTCCTCGACCTTCTTGTTCTGGAAGATCCGGCAGTCCTGCTCCAGGGAGAGGAGCCAGAGGGAGGGAACCACCTCTGCCTCATAGAGAAAAAACCGGCCCTTGCTTCCATTCTGGATAAATTGGCGGAGGATGCCGTGAAGGTAGCGATCGTTTTCCTCCCCTAACAGGGTGAGCAGGACCTCTTTTCCCACCACATCGTCGAAGTTAATTTCATCTTCGGAGACGAGGGAGACATGAAGTTCAAAAGGCGAGGAGATGCGTTCCACCAGCTTCAATGCCTTCACCGGTGTGACATAGGAGGACCCCAACACCTCGAAGAGAAATTTCGCTTCATGTGCGGTCTGTATCGGCGCCATCGTTAACCTCCGAAACTGATTTTGAAGGAGCCGTCTTCAGCCATGTTCAGATGGACCTCCGAGGGCATGGCCCCTTCGCTCAGGCGTCCCAGGATTTCCCGGGACATCTGGGGCAGGATGGTTCCGTTCATCATATGGTCGATGTTTCTTGCGCCGGTCTCAACCTCGGTGCAGCGTTTGGCAATCTGATCGACCACCTCCGGGGAAAAAATCAACTTGATCTTATGACTTTCAGCCATTCGCTTTGCCAGTTTATCAAGCTTGAGCGCCACAATCTCCCGGATGAATTTGGAGTCGAGGGTGTAAAAGGGAGCGACGGTCATCCGGGCCAGAAGCGCGGGCTTAAAATGGTGGCTCAGAATGGGCCGGATCGTGGTGGTCACGGTTTCGAGGGAAGGTCTCGTCTCAGGGGCGCAGAGCTGGGTGATCACATCGGAGGCCAGGTTGCTTGTGAGAAAGAGGACCGAATTCTTAAAATCGATGACCCGGCCCTCGCCATCGGAGAGCATGCCCTTGTCAAAGACCTGATAGAAGAGGTTCATCACATCGATATGGGCCTTTTCGCACTCATCGATCAGGACAACCGAGTAAGGCCGCTGACGCACAGCCTCGGTCAACACGCCGCCTTCTCCGAAACCGACATAGCCCGGGGGAGATCCGATCAGACGGCTGACGGTATGGGACTCCTGAAACTCGCTCATGTTGATCGTGACCAGGTATTGATCGCCTCCGAAGAGAAGATCGGCAATGGCCAGGCCGGTCTCGGTCTTTCCCACACCGCTCGGGCCGACCAGGAGAAAAACACCCAGGGGCTGCTGGGGATCTTTCAACCCTGCTTTGGCTGATTTGATCACCTGTGTAATGATGGACAGGGCCTCGTCCTGGCCCTTGATCCTCTGTTTGAGATTTTCTTCGAGGTTGAGGATATTTTTTGCCTCGTCCCGCAATACCTTTCCGAGGGGAATTCCGGTCCAGTCCGAGACGACTTTGGCCACCACATCCGGATCGACCTCTGTCTTGATAAGAGACGACTCTTTCTGGAGGCCGGACAGTTGGAGAGAGACCTCATCGATTTCTCTCTTCAGTTCAGACAGCCTTTCCTCCGGGGCGGCCTGGTTCTTCAGTTCATAAAACTGTTTTCTCAGATCGATGAGGCGATGGGCTAACTCCTTCTCCTTAAGCCAGCGTTCCTGAAGCTCGGCCACCTCCCCATTTAATGTTTTGATTTTTTCTTCCAGTTCCTGCGGCCTGGCCGGGTCGATTTCGAGGCCGTGGAGCTGATCGCGTTCGAGAGCTTTCTTCTCCCGCTGGAGCGCCTGAATCGTTCGCTCCCGGTCTTCAATGAGATCGGGTTTGGCCGTGAGATGAATCTTGACACGGGCCGCGCTCGTATCAAGAAGATCGACAGCCTTATCCGGCAACTGCCTGCCGGAGATATAACGGCTGGAGAGTTCGGCTGCGGCCAGGATGGCGTCGTCCCGCACGATGACGCCATGGGCCTCCTCATATTTGCTCTTCAATCCTCTCAAAATGAGAACCGCTGTCTCGACCGAGGGTTCCTCAAGCTTCACTAACTGGAATCTTCGGGCCAGGGCTGCGTCCTTCTCAAAATATTTCTTATATTCCGACCAGGTTGTAGCCGCAACCGTCCGGAGCTCCCCTCGTGCCAGGGCTGGCTTTAAAAGATTGGCGGCATCGCTTCCGCCCGTGGGACCTCCTGCGCCAATCAGTGTGTGGGCCTCGTCGATGAAGAGGATGATCGGCTTCGGAGAGGCCTTGATCTCGTTGATCACGGACTTGAGCCTGTTTTCGAATTCACCCTTGACCCCTGCTCCGGCCTGGAGAAGCCCCATATCGAGCCCAAGGATGGTGACTCCCTTCAGGATGTCCGGGACATCTCCTTCCACGACCCTCAAGGCCAATCCCTCCACCACAGCCGTCTTTCCCACTCCGGCCTCGCCCACGGCAATGGGATTGTTCTTCCTTCTGCGGGCGAGGATGTCGATCATCTGGTGAATCTCCCGATCGCGACCGAAGACCGGATCGATCTCTCCGGTTGCTGCCTTCTTCGTAAAATCGGTACAGAAACGGGCTAGCGCAGTTCCTTCTCCCGGAGGCCCCGGTTCCCGAGCTGCCTTTTCAGCAGGAGAGGGATGCTCGATCGAACCTTTTAAAATATTTCCGAACTGTGAGAGAAGCGCTTCGCGGCCAATGGGCTGCAGAAGATCCACATAACGGCCTGTGGCAAACTGGGTAGGTTTGGCCAGGAAGGCAAGAAGAAGAGCGCCGGAGCGGATTCGGTTCTCTTCGAGGTCAACGGATGAAATCAGCCAGGCATCCTGAAACCATTCCAGAAGAAGCGGAGAAAAAACCGGTTTTGAGGCATTGCCTGTTCGGAACTCCTCAATGGTCTGATCAAGAGTCTTTTTCACCCTTCCGACATCGAGGTCAAATTGGCGAAAGATGAGGGGAAGATCTGATTGGGGTTCTTCAAGGAGTTTGGCCAGAAAGTGTTCCACGGTCACTTCGTAGTGAGTTCGTGAGACGCAGAGACCGGCGGCTCCTTCGAGGGCTCGTGTGCAAAAAGGGTTCAATCGGTTCAAAAGGGTTTTGATGTCAACGGTGATCATAACTGTTTTCTCCTATGATGGAATGTTGGAAAAATAAAAGGTTAAGGCTAAGGGTGAGGTTAAGAAAATCTCGACCTTAACCTAAACCTTAACCTCAGCCTCAAAGTATTCAACCCATTCTTCCATCATTCCTCCACTCCATTATTCCAATTTTCAAGGTGCTCCTTGTGGAGGAAAAGTCGCTTTTACTTCATTGAGATGGTCAAGAGAGAAGACCCAGGTGTCCAGGCCCAGCCTTGACCACTCCGGTTCTCCAAGAGAGACGGTCTTCGCCTCTTTCCCTGCAAGGATCAGTTCAATATCAAACTCAAACACATCAAGAAGATAGAACTTTGTCAGAAAGGCAAGCCTCTGGTGATCAGAACTTCCCGGAAGGAGGCCGTGAAAAAGCTCGCTTTTCAACGGGCCGATCCGGAGACGGAATTTTCCCATCCGGTCATCGATCTCCTCTCCAATAAAGCTCTCCTCTCCGAGACCGCATCCAGCCTTTCCAACGATGAGCCTCTGATCCAGAGGGATTTTGACGACTCTCTTCACACAGGGGATGACCTCTATGGGTATCTTCCCGAGTCCATCGTGAAGAAGAGCCTGGAGTCCGGATGCCGATTTGGGGAATTGGGTGAAGAGGCCTATGTAGCGGATCAGGGAGTACGATTCCGGAAGATCCTTTCTGAACTCCTTTTCTCCCAGGCCAATCAAGCAGAAGAGCTTTCCAAGAACCTCCGGGTTATTCTCTTCGATCACCTGGAAAAAAAGACGATACTTGGTCCAGCAGCGGAAGAGAAGAAGGTAGAGGCGGTGGTTGAAAATATCGATGAAGTCCCGGGTAACGGACCTATCTTCGCCGGCTTCATCAAGGAGGTCTTCCGTATAGAAGGTGGGAAGCGGAGAGGAAGAGCCGTAAAGTCCGAGGAGTGTGGCGGTGATCCGGTAAAGGGGTTTCTCATGATCGATCTCTTCGATCTTTGCCACATCCGCCGGAGGAAAAGAGAGGGAGAGCTCGGGTCGAATGCGGATGTAGTCCTCTTCGGCGGCTTTCTTCTCTTCGGGCTTTTCCAGGTGATGGAGAAAAAGTCGCAGAAGCCTCATCACCTGGAAGAAGGAGAATTCGTGGGACTTCCCGAGGAGGTCTGATTTCAGATGAGAGGGTGAGCCCCGATCCTGGCCGGCCATTGATAGCTCTCTCCTTTTGCCACTTCCTGGACCCTCAACCGGGTGAAATGGTTGAGAGAGGCGTAGTTGCCCAGAAAGTGATCCAAGATACATCCGAAAAGATACATATCTCCCTGGCTCGCAAATTTCTCCTGACGAAGTTTCATCTCGATCTCCTGACCCCGCATCAGGATACCCGAGACCAACCGGTCGGAAAGTCTGGCCTCAAGGCCTTCGATTCCCTCGATTCGCTTTCGATTGGCCAGGGTATGAGTCCGGTTGCGGCTTCCCGGAAAGATATACTGTTCGAGAAGGGCTTTTAAATTTTCCGTGCGGGACAGGGAGAGGTAATTGAGAAAGAGGTGGGCAAGAAGGCGCCACCTCAGGTTTTCTCCTCCCTTCTCGCCCTCCCTTTTTCCCTCCAGCGGAGGCAGGAGGCTGATCGTCGGGGGTTGGATATTTTTAAATTCCACCGATTCAGGAGAACTGCTCGTCGGAAGAGAGATATCCCCCAGCCGAAGATTTTCAGGAAGAGCTCCGTTCGAACAGAGAAGTTGAATGGAGAGGGTTTCGGAGGGAGGCGAGTCGATTCCCAGCGGATAGACGATAGAGAGAAAGAGATCGAACATCTCCCGGAGGGGAGATTGCCGGATGGTCAACCGATAGACCGGGTGAGCCTGGGGGTCAGGATTGAAGACCTCAAAAGGCACATACTGTCTCTCCTGGGCAGTGCCCTGGATATATCCGACCACACTTTCAACAGAGTAGACCTGATAATGTTCAGGATTGGAACCGGCAGGCCGGACGAGATATTTTGTCATTCGGTGGTCGATCTGAATAGGGTCAGCCTCATAAGGAAAGAGGTTGATCGCAGGCGTGACAGAGAGGACAAAGTGATCTTTCTTTATCCGGGGAGCGGAGAAAGGAAGATCGTGGAGTTCAAAATGGATCTCAAATTTCGATCCCCCCCCGCGCTCCTCCCAGCGCTCCCATCCGGTCAGATCGAGGAAGAGAAATTTCTGCGGGGAGATGAAATATTCCTGAAGGATCCGGTAGCCGGGAAAGGCATGTGAGGGATAAGAGATGAGGGGTTCCTGATCGGAAAAACCGACGGGTTTTAAATCCTCCGGACCGAGGAAACAGGACTTCCCTTTTTCAAGGGGTTTGATATGAATCCGCCGAAGATGGTGGTTCAGGAGAAAATAGAGATCAGAGGCGTCCGGATAATCTCCTGCAAGAAAGAGCCTCAGAGTTTTTGGCTGCCAATCGGAGAGCTTCATCCCTTTTGTCTCAAAAAGAAGCTTAATCAGAGGCGGCTGGCCAGAGGGCTGGATAAACGTCGCCTCCAGCAGGGCAAGAGGGTGAACCTCCACCTCATAGCAGGTTCTGAAGAGGCAGGAGGTTCCCTCTACGGGAATCGAAGCCACCTGTATTCCCGGAGGGATGGTCATCGATTGCCTGAGGTTGGGCTTCGGAGTAAAGGCAATCAGCGTGGTCGAGGGGATCGGCCTGAGGTAATGGGGCCAGATCAATTGCATCAGCTCATTGATGATCTCCGGAAATTCATCATCCAGTTTCTGTCTGAGAAGGGCGGTGAGAAAGGCTACGCCTTCGAGCAAGCGCTCCACATCCGGATCCGGAGTGGCGCCAGCCAGCATCGGCGCAAGGGCAGGGTGAGCCCTTGAAAACTCTTTGCCCAGGTCTCTCAGATGGGTCAATTCTTCCTGAAAGTAGCGATTGAACATATTCTGCTGATGGCGGATCGCTTAGACTGGCCACGCCAGATCCAAATAAACTAAACACTAAACTCCAAACTCTAAATAAACCCAAAATCCAAAACTTTAAATTTAAAAGGAATTTTGAATTTTTGGGGTTGAGTTTTGAGTTTAATTAGGATTTAGTGTTTATAGTTTAGAGTTTGCTTCTCGTGACTTCAGCCCACAATATTTATCTTTCCTTCGTTATCAACGATGGTTTCTAAAAAGACCTGAGTCTTCGATTCCGTAACGAGTCTCCCGGTGATTTGAAACCGGATCGTCAGGGGATCAGTATGCAAATCCATCCCCGTCTCCTCTTGATCGACCAGGCTGACCCTCACTCCCTGAAGCCGCGGTTCATATTTCTGGATGGCCAGCCGGATGGCCTTCTCAATCTCCCTCTTCGGGTTGGTCTCTGTTTTGGGAAGGGTGAGAAAGAAGTCCGTAAAGTCGGGGGTTCCGTAATCCTCTGCAATGGGAACATTTCCATGTTTTGTGTTGAGGATTTTCTGCAGATGCCGGATCACCGAATCGACGATTCTTCGGGGATTCTCCTTGCCCCGCCTCATTGGCTCTTTCTCCCAGGCTTGAAGTCTTTCTAAAAGTCTTTCTTCCCTCAAAAGAAATCCTTTCTTAGGCTACTCTCCATTGATCCTCAGCCTCAGTACCCGCAGGCTCATAAGTCCATCTGATCGTCCCGAATACCAAGCAAACCTCCTCCATCGCCGGGTTGCTTGCAGTACTTTCATCAATGGTGTTTGGAGATATCGTCTTGATGGATGAGATCCGGCCTTGCTGCAACTGGATGGTGTAAAACTGTTCCGTGGTGCCATCGCCTGAAGGATTGGGTCTGTAAAATTTGATGGTGACTTCCAGCTCTTCATTATTACAGAGAGCCTGATGGAGGAGAGGAGAGGACCGGTCAATTCGCTTAACGATTCTGATAGGGCTATGGGATCTTTCCCCGGTTGCCATACCGGAAGTTTCAGTATCGACCCGGACATTGTGGTCGAAGCTTATTGCCTCGATCGTATTCTCACGACTCATACTTTGGACTGTGCTGTCGCCTTGGATTTCTCCCTGGGTTGTGCCTCTTATCCAGAGATGGATGTTCATTGCCATTGTTCAGTCCTCCTTCCCTTGATTCCCACCAGCCAAACAACATTTCGACTCTACCCAATGTCAGAAAATCACCATTGGCGCATTGCTACGGATTGCTTTTCTTACCTAGGGTGGAGTTTCCTGACTATTTAGGCACCTGCCAGGCATCCTGGGCTTCAACCCCATCGATCTCCCAGGTCCAAATGATTTTCGAATAGGTGAAAGAGACATCCTCCATATGGGTGAATCTCTCCCTGGCCTGATCCAAAGCATTAGGTACCCAGGGTTTGACAGAGACGATGATGGCGTCTTCCAGTTTGATCGTAAAATAGTGCTCCTCCGTGCCAGAAGGATTGATCCGGTAGTATTTCATCGTGACATCGGACATCCTTTCCCCTGTGGAGAGGGCTTGAAAAAGCTTGGGGGTCGCTTTGTCAAAAACCTTCGTTATGGTCAGGGGATTATGAACCCGTTTGCCTGTAGGAAGGCCGGTCTGAGGATCACGTGGAATGTAAACCTCGTGATTCAAGGCCTGGCAGAGAATTGTATCCTCGCGCTTCTCCATGGTGCAACATCCCTCAGCAATCGCCCCTTGAGTTTTTCCTGTTAACGTCATGTGAAATGGCATTGGCATAATAGTGTCCTCCTTTTTTTAGAATCGAATTACACGAATGACAACGAATGACACGAATTCGTGAAATTCGTTTCCATTCGATTCATTCGTAAAATTATTTTTTGTCCAGTTTTCCAACCAACGAAAGAGTGAAGAAGGAGCCCATATATTTGAAATGGGGCCTCACTTCCAGTCTCACCCTGTACCAGCCGGGATCTCCCTCCACATCCTCGACCATGACCCGCGCCTGACGCAGGGGCCTCCGGCTTCTCACGGCAGGAGAGGGGCTTTCCTGATCGGCAATATACT
>Ga0209835_1000819_pt1 | contig 19027 bp, 19 predicted proteins | sample LakKivwa52mmetaG_FD_184138 | JGI IMG/M metagenome (GOLD analysis project Ga0209835, IMG submission 184138) | Anoxic lake water microbial communities from Lake Kivu, Rwanda to study Microbial Dark Matter (Phase II) - Lake Kivu water 52m metaG... | ecosystem: Environmental > Aquatic > Freshwater >...
TTCATAATGATTATTTAATGAAATAAATAATCCAGTTTAGAATGCTCGCAAATTCTGAAAATTAAGATAAAAAGAAAGCGCAGCATGAAACTACTCAAACCGTTATTTTCCGCAGTGACTTTATTGCTAGCCAATACAGCGCTGGCTACCGATGGCTACTTTGCGCATGGCTATGGAGTTAAATCTCAAGGCATGGGCGGAGTAGGCATTGCACTGCCGCAAGATGCATTAGCCGCCGCGAGCAATCCGGCTGGCATGGGCTTAATTGGTGACCGTGTCGACTTTGGTGTCACCTGGTTTAAGCCACAGCGCGAATCCAGAATTTCTGGAAACAACAATTTATTTGGCGTGCCAGGTAATTCAGCTGACGGAAAATACGATGCAAACGATACCGAAAATTTTTTAATCCCAGAATTCGGATATAACCGCCAAATCAATCCTAAGGTTACGCTAGGGGTAAGCGTTTATGGCAATGGCGGCATGAATACCGATTATAAACGCGCAATTCCATTGCTCGGCAACTCCTCACCTGGCGTAGATCTGGCACAGCTATTCATTGCCCCGACTGCCACTTGGAAAATCAATGAAAACAACACCATCGGCGTCGCTGTCAATTTAGCTTACCAGCGTTTTGAGGCCAAAGGTTTGCAGAATTTCGATCACCCCACTTTCACTCAGTCATTAGCCAAAGTCACTAACAACGGCCATGATGACTCCTATGGCGCAGGGCTTCATATCGGCTGGATTGGCCAGCTGAATGACATAGTGACTTTGGGTGCAAAATATCAAACTAAAACTTACATGAGCAAATTTGATCAGTACAAAGGCCTCTTTGCAGAGGGTGGCGACTTTGATATCCCGGAAAGTTACGGCGCGGGTATCGCAGTGAAAGCCACCCCCAAATTGACTTTAGCCGCAGATGTGCAGCGTATCAATTACAGCGACGTGGATTCAGTAGGAAACTCCATTAACAACCTACTGCTAAAAGGTCAGCTACTAGGATCAAAAAATGGGCCAGGATTTGCATGGAAAGATGTTACCGCTATTAAAATTGGCGCCAGCTACGCCTGGAGCGACACACTCACAATTCGAGCCGGCTACAATCACAGCTCGCAGCCGATTCGCCGCAGCGAAACCTTGTTTAACGTTCTAGCGCCAGGCGTAGTGCAGGATCACATTACACTCGGTGCTACATGGGTTCTGCCCAACCAGTCCGAGTTATCTTTTTCCTACATGCATGCATTTGAAGAAAAAGTGCGCGGTAACGGCTCTATCCCGGGCGGTCTATTTGGCGGAGGTGAAGCTGACCTGAAAATGTACCAAGACTCATTGGGTATTGCTTATGGCTGGAAACTATAGCGACTGGAAACTCTAAAGTTAGCAATTTTGCCCAAAGGCTGCATGTGACTAACATGCAGCCTTTTTATTGTTTGCAGCATCTAGCAAATAAAACTCACTGTCAGCAGTAGATGAAGCCAAAGCAACAAATTAGGCTAAAATACACGTAATTCATTGAGTCTATATTTATGTTCGATTTTTTCAAAAAAGACAAACCCGCTGAGTCAGCTGCGCCCAGTTTAAGCTGGGCTGAACGCCTGAAACAAGGCTTGGCAAAAACCAGAAACCAGCTTGGCAATCAGCTCAGCGGTCTATTTGGCGGCGGAAAAATTGATGCCGAGGTATATGAGGATCTAGAAACGATTCTGCTCACTTCTGACGTGGGTATCAGTGCCACCGAATTTTTACTGGACGACATTAAAAATCGCGTCAAACGCCAGAGCCTGGATGATACCACCCAACTCAAAGCCGCATTAAAAGAGGCCATGGCTGACCTGCTGCTGCCCCTGGAAAAACCGCTGGTCACTGACCGGCACAAGCCTTTTATCATCATGCTGGCTGGGGTGAACGGCGCCGGCAAAACTACGACCATCGGCAAACTCGCCAAACACTTTCAGGCTCAGGGGAAATCTGTGCTGATTGCAGCCGGTGACACCTTCAGAGCTGCGGCTCGTGAACAGCTCCAAGTTTGGGGTGAGCGCAACAATGTGCATGTAGTGGCACAATCGAGCGGAGACCCGGCCGCAGTCATGTTTGATGCAATTAATTCTGCACGCGCTAAAAACATTGATATCGTGTTGGCCGATACCGCAGGCCGCCTGCCTACGCAAATGCACCTGATGGATGAAATTGCCAAGATAAAACGTGTCATGGACAAAGCGCTGCCAGGCGCACCGCATGAAGTTTTACTGGTGCTGGATGCCAATACCGGTCAGAATGCAGTAAACCAAGTACGTATTTTTGATGATGCGCTTGGCGTCACCGGTTTGGTATTAAGCAAACTGGATGGTACCGCCAAAGGGGGTGTCATTGCAGCCATTGCGCAGGCACGGCCGATTCCGATTCGCTATATTGGCATTGGAGAGGCCATTGATGATTTGCGTGAATTCAAAACTGCAGAATTCATTGAAGCGATGATTGAATAGCCATCATGATTGAATAAACCCCATACTAGAATCCGAATATGATCCGATTTGACAACGTCAGCAAGCGCTACCCAGGCAGTGATGAAATACTGAAAAATATCAGTTTCAATATTGATGCCGGAGAGTTTGTGTTTGTCACTGGCCACTCAGGTGCTGGTAAAAGCACGCTGCTTAAACTGATTGCGGCCACAGAATTACCCTCGCGCGGCACTGTGCTGATTGCCAATCAGAATGTCAGTCAATTAAAAGCTTCTGCCATTCCTTATCTGCGTCGCCGCTTTGGCCTGATTTTTCAGGACCATAAATTATTGTTTGATCGTAACTGTTTTGAGAATGTAGTGCTGCCACTGCGCATTAATGGTGTTGCAGAACAAGAAGCGGCCAAACGCGTGCGTGCGGCACTGGACAAAGTAGGCCTGCTGAATAAAGAGAAAGTCATGCCGATTACTTTGTCAGGGGGTGAGCAGCAACGCCTGGCCATTGCACGTGCAGTGGTAAGCCGCCCAGCGATACTGCTGGCTGACGAGCCTACCGGCAATCTAGATGCAGAGTATGCCGCGGAAATCATGAATATCTTCAGAGCCTTTCATCAGGTGGGGGTCACCGTCATTATGTCCACCCATGATGCACTCGGGATGAGTAATCAGCATCGCGTACTACACCTGCATCAGGGCAGTCTCAGCGACATGCACATCCAAAACATGAGTGAAAATTCTCAACCTGGAGTCGCCTCATGAGTCACTTGCTGAATCATCATTTGCAAGCTATCAAGCTGGTATTGCGACGCATGCGCATGAGCGCACTCTCCACGTTCGTGATTTGTCTGGTGATCGCAGTCGCCTTATGTTTGCCGAGCCTGTTTTATCTTGGCGTTGACAATCTCGCCAAACTTGGCAACCACATGCAGAGCGAAACTGAAATCAGTCTATTTTTAAAGTCCGATATCAGCCCGGAAAACACAGCCAAAATTGAGGCCGCGCTAGCACAGCATCCGGATATTGCCGAATATCATTTTGTGAGTCGTGATGAAGCCTGGTCGCAGTTGCAGCGCAAATCAGCAGGAAACGCCGATATCAGCAACGCCATTCAGCATCTGGGCAGCAATCCTTTGCCTGACGCCTTTTTTATACAGGCAAAATCAACAGAACCTGCACAGTTAGAAATGCTTAGAGATCGTCTGCAGCGACTAGAGGGGGTAGAGCAGGCTTTGTTAAATGCAGAATGGGCAAAGCGTTTGGCGATGATATTGAATCTTGGCCGACAATTTGTGCTTTTTGTGGGGCTGCTGCTGGCTATCGTACTGCTGGTGGTCATTGGCAACACCATACGCATGCAGATGCTCACGCAAAAATCTGAAATCGAAGTCAGTTACTTAATTGGCGCCACAAATAGTTTTATCAAAATCCCGTTTTTATACGCCGGTGCATTTTACGGTCTATTCGGCGGTATGTTATCGGTATTGATGATTGCCACCATGATTACCAGCTTCAACCTGTCAGTCACTGAAATATCAACACTTTATGGCAGTGATTTCAAGCTCAATTTGCTGAATATAAAACTTTACTTAGCTATCATAGCTATCGCCGTGATTACTGGCTGGATAGGCGCCTACGTCGCAGTCTCTCGGGCAATTCGACAAATCAGGCTACAGTAAACTGTACGCCGTTAATCGTCAGTTAAGTTTTCTGTTTTACAATCAAAACGTCCGCACAAATTTAAAACTAGGTTTTCGTGCCTATGCAACACGACTTCTCTTGCATAACGCTCACTGAAATCTAAAGCAGACGCTGACGGCCACTATTCATGCAAGACACTTACTTAAGTTGCTGCTGGGCAGCCAGTGGTGGTTAAACATGCTGCAATACGATCAAACAGCAAGTCCAGATTAGTACCTACTAAAGTCACGGCAGCGATAATAGCCAGTGCAATTAAAGCGGCAATCAAGCCATATTCAATCGCCGTAACACCTTCTTCACGACGCAGAAATGTTGCTACACCTATCAATAAATTTTTCATGAAGTTTCTCCTATGTTTAGATAAACATCTAAAAACGTGATAAAAAACCACGTAAATTAGTTGATTTTTTATCAAACCCTAGACTGGGCTTGGTAAACAAAGGAGGCATTGATGTTTTTAGCATCGATCACTAAATTCAACTTTTTTGACTTATGTCAAGCTTAAAATTAAGTTGGAATATAAATGTATGGCCAGTTCACAATTCGCAGTTTATAAAAACGTACTATCAAACATAAATTTCAGTGATCGAATGCTTTAAAAATTCATGATGAAACATCAATGGCATTCAAATAACGCTTAAGAACAAGCTAAAAAGAACATCAAAAGATGCCAAAAACAGGCTTACATCAGCGACGCATCAAAGTGGGGGCTTGCCATGCTTTGAATACAACAATATCGGGGTATTAACACTTTGAAACTTTTAATATCTAGCACTCTCTAACACAGAGTGCTAAAATTAAAATTATTAGGAGGACTTCACAACGATGACCACTGCTTTAACATTACCAATAGTTACTGCTGCAGATAGTCTTGAACAATATAATCGCGCCATTAAGGCCTATCCGATTCTTTCTGCAGAGGAAGAATATGATCTTGCGGTCAAGTTCAAACGAGAAAATGACCTTGAAGCCGCACGCAAATTAATTGTTTCACATCTGCGTCTCGTCACGAGCATCGCACGCGGCTACACGGGTTACGGCCTACCTCAGGCTGACCTGATTCAAGAAGGCAACATTGGTTTGATGAAAGCAGTTAAACGCTTCGACCCCGAGCGTGGCGTACGTCTGGTTTCTTTTGCGATGCATTGGATTAAAGCCGAAATTCATGAATATATTGTCAAAAACTGGCGCTTGGTAAAAATCGCTACCACAAAGGCGCAGCGCAAATTGTTCTTTAATTTACGCAGCATGAAGAGCGGCATGAACAGCCTGCAAACTTCTGAAGTTAATCACATCGCACGCGAGCTGAATGTAAAACCTGAAGAAGTGCTCGAAATGGAATCGCGCCTGAACGGTCACGAGATCTCACTGGAGGCCAATATTGATGATGACAGCGATGAGCATTACAGCCCAATTGCCTATTTACCTGACGAAAGTCTGACGCCAGTTGAAGCGCTGGAAGCCAAGCAGCACGAGCATGCAGAAAGCAGTGGCTTGGCCCATGCACTGCAAAATCTGGATGAGCGCAGCCGCCGCGTTGTTGAAGCACGCTGGCTGCAGGAAAATGGTGGCAAAACTCTGCACGAATTAGCAGATGAGTTCGGCGTGTCTGCTGAGCGTATTCGCCAGATTGAACAAAAAGCCATGCAGAAAATGAAAACCTTGATGCTGGCAAATCGCTAATACACATGCTTGCAACGAAAAGGGCTACAAATGTAGCCCTTTTTTGTTGTGCAGAGTTTGCGCTATGCAGGCACTGGTTATGCAGCTGCCACCGCGACCAAATCAGACCCCGGCGTAAACTGCAATGCAGCTGAGATGTTGTTTCTCAGCTGATTCAACTCACCTATCTGACCTTGAATACTTTTCTCAATCGCTTCCAGCTCGGCAATGCGGTCTTCCAAAGTGTCAGTAGCCTTATAAATGCGCTTGATACTTTCCAGACGACGACGCAGCTGCAGCTGGTGCTCGCGTACCTGTGACTCCATTGGGGCGATCACCGCTTTGAGCCAATTCTCAATATCTCGATTTGCCACTTCGTAAACATGAATCACTCGGCTAGCAAGCCGTTTCAAAGAACTTGCTAGTCAAGGTCATTTTCTCATTCGCAATCATGTTGAATGCTGTGTTGAACTGTTCTTTATAGGCACGCTCAAGCTTGGCCAGCTCTTTTTGATAACGCAATGTAGAAAACGATGGCGGCACAGACTTACGCAGGCCATGCTCCTTGGAAAACTTCTCGTACATCACATCCATCATTTTTTTGATTTCATCTATTTGCGCATCAGATGAAGCCAATCGATCTTTCAATTCACTGAAAAAGTTATCCATCGCCTCACGGATAGTCTTAGTGAAATTCGCCTGTATCATGGTTTCACGTGTTGTATGTACATGCAGCTTCAGTGACTCCATACCCAACAGTGTAAACAAGCGATTAGTATGCTGAGAAAAAATGCTGCGCAATGCCTGAAAGCGCTGCAGCCCTTTTTCAAAGTTTTCTTTATCCACCTTCACCTTGTTCATCATGTGCTCAACCACATCTTCATTTTTGCCGCGCAACCCACGCAGCTCTTGCAGTTGCTCGTTGATACCAGAACAGCGCGCATCAAGAATCATATGCGAGTTATTAATGAGGTCATCTAATTCACTTTGCGTGTTATCACGCACAATTTCCTGCTTAGATGGAATGAGCTGTTGAGACAACGCAGTTTCCAGTTCCAGCACTCGACTCTTAGCCAGCAATGCATCATCTTTATTGACTTTGGCCAACAAGCCTTTTTGTGCAGAAACCGGGAAAATCTGATTGGTTTCCAAGCCTAATAAATCAGCACTGGTTTTAATTTGCTTGTTCAGTTCATTCTGAATTTCCTGCTCGCTTTTCATGCCATCCCACAAGCCGTCGATCTTGTTCATCACTGCTAAACGGCCTTTTTGCTTCCAGCGTGTACCACTGATGTACTGACGCCAGACATCAATTTCGGATTTAGTCACGCCCTGATCAGCAGCCAGAATAAATAGCACAGCATGCGCATTAGGCAGCATGTTAATGGTCAGCTCAGGCTCAGTACCTATCGCATTCAGGCCCGGTGTATCCAGAATCACCAGGCCCTGCTCCAGCAGCGGATGAGGGAAATTGATAATCGCATAGCGCCAGCAAGGCACATCAACCGTACCATCTTTATTGAGATTCAAAGCATCATCGGCACTATTGGGGTCAAACAAACCGTATTTTTCTGCTTCCTGTATGGAAACCGGCTTGGTATTGCTGACTTCACGAAACGCGTTCACCATGCTGTCATTCGAATCAACATCGAATATGACTGTCTTCCACTCGTCAGGATAACGCTTGTATTCAGAGGTGCTTGCGTCAGACAGCCGAGTTTCAATCGGCAGCATCATGATAGAGGATGGTTTGGACTTATCGAATAGAAGTTCAGTAGGACACATCGTAGTGCGACCGGCACTCGATGGCAGCAAACGCGTACCATAACCTGCAAAGAAAATTGCATTAATCAGCTCTGACTTACCGCGCGAGAACTCCGCTACAAAAGCAACATTCAGTTTGTCTTCATGCAGCCTATCCAGCAAATGCTGAATACGCTGATCAACCTGTGCATCATTTAGCTCTTGCCCGTTCAACCAGTTACGGAAGTCGCAAATGGACTGCACCAATCCTTTGCGCCACACTGAATAAGCGGCAAATTGTTTAGCTAAATTATTTTCGGCCATGAGGGTTCTTAAATAAACAAATTCATTGACATAACTTTAACATTCCTGATTTTAAATGCAAATAAAATCAATCAGCTAATCAAGTTTTCTCATGGCATGTTCAGACAATCAGTCGTCTTTTCAATGTGAGTGGCAACATGCTCGCTATATCTGCTTATAACGGCATTCTGTTATCATCTTATTTTTGATTAAATTGACTTAAAAATGAGTGGTTTAAATCCTAATTCTCCTCGCCCAATCGATATAAAACTTCACCAGGCTTCACGCTTGCTGGAAATCAAATTCGACAACAATACAGAATGCATGCTGTCATGCGAATTTTTGCGCGTTTACTCACCATCTGCAGAGGTCAAAGGTCATGGTCCTGGTCAGGAAGTGCTGCAGATTGGCAAAGAAGATGTCAATATTGTAGGCATAGAGCCTGTAGGCAACTACGCTATTAAGTTGATTTTTTTCGACGGACATGACACCGGTCTATATTCTTGGGATTATCTGTATGAATTAGCACGCGACTACGAAGCGCTATGGCTGGAATATCTCGGCAAACTTAGCGCAGCCGGGCATGTCAGAAAGCACACTGCCTAAAAGCACATCATCGGACAAACATAACATGACCACCGAACACAACACGCATTTTGGTTACAAAACCGTCGCCGAATCTGAAAAGGCAAAAAAAGTCGCCGAGGTATTTCACTCTGTTGCCAACAAATATGATTTGATGAATGACGTCATGTCTGCCGGCATGCATCGCGGCTGGAAGCGATTTGCAGTGAGTATCAGCGGTGTATCCAAAGGTGACAAAGTCCTTGATATTGCCGGTGGCAGCGGCGATTTATCCAGACTATTTGCACAAAAAGTCGGCGCAGAAGGTCAGGTTATTTTGACTGACATCAATGCTTCGATGCTGGGCGTAGGACGTGACCGCATGCTGGATGCCGGCTTGAATGTACCCGCATTGCAGTGTGATGCAGAAAAACTGCCCTTCCCTGATAACTACTTTGATTGCGTGATTGTGGCATTCGGCCTACGCAACATGACTCACAAAGATTTAGCGCTGGCAGAAATGCAGCGTGTACTCAAAGTAGGCGGGCGCTTGTTGGTACTTGAGTTCTCTAAAGTCTGGCAGCCATTATCAAAAATATATGATGCTTATTCATTTAAATTACTGCCACTGATGGGTAAACTGCTGGCAAAAGATGCCGAGAGCTATCAATATCTGGCCGAATCAATACGCATGCACCCGGATCAGGAAACCCTGAAACAAATGATGCTGGATGCCGGCTTAAGCAAAGTCGATTATTACAACCTGGCAGCCGGCGTGGTGGCATTGCATAAAGGCTATAAAACCTAAATGCTGAAGAGCCTTTCTACCAAACTCCTGCAACATCTTGCCGCCCAGAATGCTTGGTCCGCATCTGTTCTTAAGCCTTACGCAGGCAAATCCGTTTCACTCGATTTCGTGTTGTTCAAGACCGATCTGGTGATTCTGGAAGACGGTACGCTGGTCAGCGCTGGCGAAACCAATGTCGCAGATGCTACGGTGCACATTCCGCCAAGTCTATTGCCGCGTCTACTTGCGAAAGATGAAACTGCCAAGATGCAAATTCGCATCGATGGCGATACTGAACTGGCAGCTACTTTAGCCAAAGTGTTTGCTGAAATGCGCTGGGATTACGAAGAAGATTTAAGCAAAATTGTAGGTGATGTGCCCGCCTACAAAATCGGCGAATTTGCTCGCAGCAGCTCGCAAACCATTCAACAAACCGCTATTAACCTCGCAGAAATGCTCAGTGAATACTGGCAGGAAGAAAAGCCTACGCTGGCTAAAAAGCGCCATATAGAACAATTTAACCACGAGGTGGATATATTACGCGCAGATGTCGACCGCCTGGAAAAACGCTTAAATAAGCTTAACAACACGCAGATACTTTCATAACACTTCAACTATGCGCATTTTCAGGCTCATTTATATCATTTACATTGCGCTGCGATTCGGCCTTGATGAGTTCATCCTTTATCACGGCAAACTCAAGCCTCTGCAATGTCTGCTCAACCTGCTTTTGTTTTGGCGCAGCAAACAAACGCCGCGCGGTGAGCGTCTGCGATTAGCGCTGGAGAATCTGGGGCCAATTTTTGTAAAGTTTGGTCAGATGCTCTCTACTCGCCGAGACATTATTCCACCCGATATTGCAGACGAGCTGGCCAAGCTCCAGGATCAGGTTCCACCGTTTGCATACACCGAAGTGGAAAAAATCATTACCGCTGCGTTTGGACAGCCGCTTCGCGAACTGTTTCGTGATTTTGACGAAACCCCTGTCGCCAGTGCATCCGTGGCACAAGTGCATTTTGCACATCTGCCGCATGGCGAACCGGTTGCCGTAAAAGTACTGCGCCCAAACATCGAAAAAACCATTGCCCATGACCTGCTACTCATGGACACAGTGGCCTGGCTACTGCAAAGCATTTCCTCCGAAGTGAGACGTCTAAAACCACGTGAAGTAGTGGCTGAATTTGCACGTCACACCCAAAGTGAACTGGATTTAACGCTGGAAGCCGCCAACTGCAGTCAGCTGGGACGGAATTTTTCAGACAAGTCCAAGCTGATGGTGCCCGAGGTGCATTGGGACTGGTGCCGCAAAGAAGTCATGGTCATGCAACGCATGTATGGTACGCCCATCAGTCAGCGCGATACTCTCGAAGCCAAAGGGATTAACATCCCGAAACTCGCCGTAGATGGCGTCGAAATATTCTTCACCCAAGTATTTCGTGATGGTTTCTTTCATGCTGATATGCATCCAGGCAACATTCAAGTGGCCGATGACGGACGCTACATCGCGCTCGACTTTGGCATCATGGGCACCCTGAACGACACCGATAAATACTATCTGGCACGTAATTTTCTGGCGTTTTTCAACCGAGATTATCGTGATGTGGCACAGGCACATATTGACTCTGGCTGGGTACCGGCTGATACCAAACGCGAAGAACTGGAAACCGCGGTACGCGCCATCTGTGAGCCTATATTCGACAAACCGTTAAAAGATATCTCCTTTGCCCGCACCTTGCTGAGCTTGTTTCAAATGGCACGCCGTTTTGGCGTCATTATTCAGCCACAATTGATTATGCTTCAGAAAACACTGCTCAACATTGAAGGCCTCGGCCGCGAACTAGACCCCAATCTGGATTTATGGAAAAGCTCGCAGCCTTTCCTGAGTCGCTGGATGAGTGAACAAGTAGGCTGGCGTGCACTCGTAAAATCCATGAAAAAAGAACTGCCGCAGCTTGCGCACATGCTGCCAGAAATGCCAAGATTAGTGCATCAGTTTTTAGCACAAACCAACTTGGCTGAGCAAACCATCCCACTCGGCAATGCTATTGAAAAATTAATAGAAGCACAGCAAAATCAGGCCAAATGGCAAAAACGCTTGGTCTTGGTGATTGTTGCTGTTGCAGTTCTAGAAATCGCCGTGTTGGCCGTCAGTTTTTTAACTGTTTAATTACCTACGATAGGAATCGTCATGAAAAGCAAACTCATCGCAGTTTTAAGCCTTATGATCTTCGGGTTTTGTAGTCATTTATTTGCGGCTCCAGCCACGCCGGCTGGCTTGTGGCGCACCATAGACGACAACACCGGCAAGCCGCGCTCTTTAGTCAGAATTCACGAAAATCACGGTGAATACAGCGCCGTGATTGAAAAAGGCTTACTTGCATCGGATACCCCGGATGCTGTTTGCGACAAATGTAAAGATGAGCGTAAAGGCCAACGCATTGTGGGCATGACTATCGTAAAAGGTATTAAATTGATTGACGGCCATTACGAAGGTGGTGAAATTCTAGACCCGGAAAACGGCAAAACTTATCGCTGCCTGATGAAACTCGATAGCAGCGGCAACCAGCTTGAAGTGAGAGGCTATATTGGCATCTCACTCATCGGCCGTTCACAAACTTGGACACGCGTTGAATAATCGCGTGCTGAACCATTCATTTGCGAGATAATCAACGATGCTTGTCTGGTTTGTTGCTGCTTATTTAACCCTCTCAATCGGCATTGGCCTGGTGGCCGCCATGCGCGTAAAAAATGTTAAAGATTACGCAGTGGCTGGCCGACACCTGCCTTTGCCGGTCGTCATGGCGACCGTATTTGCCACCTGGTTCGGCGCTGAAGCAGTGTTTGGTGTTTCGGCGACATTCGTGACTGAAGGCCTCAACGGCGTTGCAGCCGACCCTTTCGGCTCCAGCATGTGTTTGATTATTGCAGGCTTCTTCTTCTCCACACAGCTCTACAAACTCAACATTCTTACTCTGGGCGATTTTTACCGTATACGCTACAACCGCACAGTGGAAGTGCTGACCACACTTGCCATCGTCGTCTCCTATATGGGCTGGGTCGCGGCACAAATCAAAGCACTAGGCTTGATTTTCAACATCATCACCGATGGCGCCGTGACTGAAGATCAAGGCATGATTCTAGGGACAACAATCGTGCTTACTTACACAACGCTGGGCGGTATGCTTTCAGTTGCAGTGCTGGATTTTGTGCAGATGATAGTGGTGATAGGTGGCTTACTTTATATCGGCAACATCGTATCCGGTATGACAGGCGGTGTCACGCCGGTCATTGATCATGCACGCGCTGCTGGCAAACTTGATTTCTTCCCCAAGGGCGCTGACGTCTGGGTATGGATAACGTTTTTAGGTGGCTGGATGACCATGATGCTGGGTTCGATTCCTCAGCAGGATGTATTCCAGCGCATTACTTCTGCCAAAAGTGCCAAAATCGCTTTATGGGGTTCCATTCTGGGTGCGTCGGTTTATTTCTGCTTCACTTTTGTTCCCATGTTCATCGCTTACGCCGCCACACTCATTGACCCGGCAGTATTCGGCAAACTGGTACAGGAAGACTCACAAAAAGTGCTACCCACTTTGGTTCTGGAGCACACGCCCGTGCTGGCACAATCCATTTTCTTTGGTGCAGTGCTGTCGGCCATTATGAGTTGCTCTTCAGCAACTCTGCTTGCACCTTCGGTATCATTTGCCGAAAATATCGTGCGCGGCTATATGCCGCATTTGGGCGACAGAGGCTTCTTACGCGTGATGCGCATTTGTCTGCTGGTATTTGGCGGCTGCGTGCTGCTCTATGCATTAAATTCCAACCACTCTATTTTCGGCATGGTGGAGTCAGCCTATAAAATTACGCTGGCTGGCGCTTTTGTGCCGCTGGTATTTGGTGCGTTCTGGAAAAGAGCCACCTCTCAAGGGGCATTGGCTGCCATTATTGGCGGTATTACCACTTGGGTGCTGGTTGAAGTATTAGTGGGCGAAGCCAGTCTGGTACCGCCCCAACTATTGGGCTTGGGCGTGAGTGTCATCGGGATGATTATCGGTTCACTGATACCGCAAAAAATTGGCGGCAGTCCAAGTGAGCCACACGGCTATCTGCATGAACATGCGGCCAGACCGCATCAGCATTGACGCTAGAAAGATTTAGTTTAACCGCCGATAAAACCAAATTCAGTCAATGCGAGGATTGAAACGACGCGGAGGCTGTAAAGGTCTTGGCCGTGAAATATATGCAATAAATTGCGTTATTCGCACGACACAGTCCAGCTAAAACTAAAAATGCCTAGGCACAAGACCTTTTTAAAACCTCTGAATTGCTACGCCTTCGGCTCGCAATGACCAACAAGCGTTGAAACCTAGTATCAGTTTTTTGCTTTATCTGCGTTCGTCGGCGTTTATCGGCTGTTAAATGAAGTTTTTGCCTTTATTTAGAATCTACAGCCAAACTAAGTTTTCGACTGACATCTGGCACAAAAAAACGTAGAGCGCTGCCCTTGCCGGATCATTTTAATCGGCGCACCGCACACGCGGCACGGCTCACCGCTTTTATCATTGGCACGACCATACACAAAATACTGCTGCTGGAAATACCCAGGGTTGCCATCTGCACCAAAAAAATCCCGCAAGCTACTACCACCCGCTGAAAGTGCATCTGAAAGCGTACTTTTAATCTCGGTGACCAGTCGTGCACACTCTGCCTTGGTGAGACTTTTAGCTAAACGCTGCGGATGAATACGCGCGCGGAACAGCGACTCGCTCGCGTAAATATTGCCCACACCCACCACCAAATGACTGTCCATAATAACAATTTTAATAGCCGCACTGCGTGTGCGCGTGTTGCGATAAAGATAATCTGCATCAAACACCTGCTCCAGAGGCTCAGGCCCCAGCACTCTCAGCAGCATGTGTTCCTGTGGGTTTTTACCTGCCCACAGCACAGCGCCGAAACGGCGAGGGTCACGCAGACGCAGCACCTGACCATTGGCAAATACAATGTCAAAATGATCGTGCTTTTGCGGCGCCTCATTTTTTTCCAACAGACAAATACGACCAGACATGCCCAAATGCAGTAGAAGAACGCCTTCATCAAAATGCGCAAGAATATATTTGGCACGGCGGCTAAGCTCACGGAGCGTTTTGCCTTGCAGCAGTTCGGAAAGGTTTTGGGGAATCGGCCAGCGCAGCGAACCGTTGCGGATAATGACTTGCGCAACCGTTTGCTGCACCAAAGGCATCAAGCCCAAGCGTGTGGTTTCAACCTCTGGCAACTCAGGCATATGCCGATACCCTGCAGAAAGAGACGCTAAACGATTACTCGCTAGGCATATTGATAGGTGGATTTAGCATGGTGAAGCCTTCATCCTGCGGGAAGAAATACATCAAGCCCTCATCCGGACGTCCAAGAATTAGCTCGGGAGATTCTTGAATTTTGTCAAAATGTACTTTGCTGCCATCAGCCATTTTGACTTTAAAAGAAGGATACGTGGTTTTTCTGTCCGGCGTATAAAACTCGACAGATTTGGCACGCGTATTCAGCCATGAAAAATCCGCCCATTCATTCAGCTCGTTCTGAGTAGGTTTGGCTTTAGCAATCGATACTTTCCATTGCCCATCCACCAAATCCAGATTCAAACCGTCTTTTTTCCATTGCTCAAGATGGCTGAAATCAAAACCCACCACTTTTTCTGTTGGCTTCAACGGCGCTTTATCCACCAGCTCAATGGCCTGTGTTGTGGCTGCCTCACCATAAGTATTAGAAATCAGATATACCGCATCTTTATGCGCCACATACTGCTCATCGGTGAGTGGGCTATAGGTACCAAACAAAAAGGTTTCTGCATTGTCTTTATCACGGTACAAAGTGAGTCTGATGGAAGGTTGATCCAAACCATATTTCGCCAAATCACCAGTGCTTAATTTTTCACGGCTGCTGGCCGCAATAATGGAGAGGATACGCTGCACCGAAGCCAAATCAGCCCGGGTTTGATAAGGTGCGGTCAGGCGCCAGAAACCATCGACTTTCTCAAAAGTCACAGCGGCTTTGGCGGGGAATTCAACCTTAATGGCATTGAATTCAGCCATTTTGTAGCTGGATACTTCGTACTGTGTATCAGCCGCTGTTTCAGGTTTGGGGCGTTTGTATAAAAAAGTGACTAACCCTGCAACAAGCAGCAACAAGATTAAATTGAGCAACCAACGCTTTTTCATGTAAAACCCTTAAGTGAAAAATCGAATTAAGCGCGTCTGCGTTTCCACCACAGCAGGAAACCTGCAATCAGGAAACCTAGCGGAATAAAATACTGAAAGCCGTGGAATACTGTCCATGCGATTGCCACGCCGGTTCTGGTGTCAGGAATCTGCACGTTAATGTCTTTCAACGGCATAGGCTGAATGGTAATCAAGCTATCGTCACCAGCGAGCCAGTTGACAACATTGACACCAAAATCAAGGTTGCCGCCGTTGGTGATAAAAGTATTGGAAAGGAAATTGGCATTCCCCATAACGACCACACGCTGGCCTTTTTTACCATAAACGCGCTCTAAGGCCACGCCAATATTAATCGGGCCTCGTTTGTCTTTTTTCTCGTCAAACTCTGGCTTTTCGTCTTTAGCCAACTTCTTAGAAGTCAGCCAACCATTCGGCGCCACCTCAACCAAGTTGCTGACTTTCCAGCCATTTTCGTCGGTACCACGCGCAGTGACCTCATGCGCCTCTGGGAACAAGGTGCGCAGCATGAAATTTTTGGTAATGGCATGTTCGCCATACAAGCTGGCAAAAGCCACACGCGCATCTGCCCCATATTGTGCTGAAGCCAAATCCATTACCACGCCCGGAGAAACTTGCAAGCCCAAATATTCAGCCACCTCTTTTAGGCCACGCACATTGTCATCATCCAGCAGCCACAGCAAGTTGCCGCCGGCTTCCAGATAAGTCTTGATTTTTTTAGCTTCAACTTCTGTCACGTCTACCTGCGGACTTGCAATCACCAGCATAGAACCATTGCTTGGAACAGCCGGCGCAATGGTCAAATCTGGGTTAGCAAACTTAAAGCCTTTAGCTTCAAGCTGCTTGCCGAACTCGCCAATATCATGATTACGAACACCCAGCAGATTGCGCTCACCATGGCCATCAAGGTACATCACCGCCTGCTGATTGGTACGAGATAAACGTACCAGCAAATTGGTAATTTCCTGCTCGGCAAACGGCGGCACAATATGCTCAACGCGTTTGTTGTATTCAATCACCACTTCACCATCGGTTTTTACGCCGGCTTCCTGCGCCAGCTTTGGCTCTTCAGACGGATTAATGAACGTTAAACGGATATTTTTTTTCTCACGCTGGTATCTGGCAAAGAAATCGATAATGCCTTTACGGAAATTATCACCGCTTGAAGCATCGTCCTTGGTCGCATAGACAGTGACATTAATCGGCGCCTTCATCTGTTTGAGCACGTTCACGCTACCCTGCGTGAGAATATTGCGGTTCGCCTGAGTGATATCCTTAGCCACATGATATTGGGATGCCAAGTAGCCCAACAGCACCACCAGCATTAAAAACACCACTACAAAAAACCAGTTTTGTACTAATAACTGAAAACGTAATTTACGATTGATATTCATAGAAAGATTCCAATTAACCTCTTAAACGGTCAGCATCGAGACGACGCACTGTTAAGGTTAAAAATGTCACTGCAAACAACACAAAATAAGCAATATCGGCGGTATCAATCAGACCACTGGAGAATGACTGAAAATGGCGCGTCAATGACAGGCTGCCAATGATGTTGTTAGGATCACCAGCGAAATAGCGATCCAGCATCATCAATGCAAACAGCGCAATGAAAGTAAGAATTGCGGCAATCACCGGTTGCTGGGTTAGGCTGGAAAAATAAATGCCTAGCGCAGAAAAACTGGCTACCATCAAAATCAGACCCAGTGAGTTAGCGACTAGAAAGCCGAAGTCAATGTCTGACCAAATATTGAGCGTGCTCAGCATGGCAAAAATAAACACAATCAAAATGCTTAAAAACGCGACTAAGCCTAAAAATTTACCCATCACAATTTCTGTCAGAGAAATCGGTGCACTGAACAAAAAAGGCAAAGTCTGGCTTCGTCGTTCTTCAGAAATCAAACGCATGGAGAGCAGCGGCACAGCAAATAGCATAATAAATGAAGCCAAACCGTACACCGACTGCCCCACAAACTGGGTGACACCTGTGCGTTCTGCCGGACGCATCGCACCGGACATCACCGCAAAGTAATCATTCACGGCGTTCAGATATTGCGTGCCAAAGGCAAACATTAACAAAGACAGAATCACCCAACCCATTGGTGAGGCAAAAACGCTTTTTAATTCTTTTCTTGCTACGTTGATAATCATAAATAAACCCTAGATGCTGATAGTCTGAAAGCTTAGGCAGCGGCCTGCTCTGCCGGAATCGCCTGCTCTTGGTAAGTAAGCTGCACGAACACGTCTTCCAGGCTGGTTTGATCCGGAGCAATTTGATACAGCCCCCAGCCCTGACTCACAGCCGCCTGCACAATGGCTTCTGCCGGGTTAGCTTCACCTTCAAAGCGCACACGCATCATACCTGCAGATACGGCTTCTGCTTCTAACACCCCATTAATCGCCAACAGCGCTTTTGCGTCTGGCGCATTGCGCAGACCTACCAGCAATTTGTCACCCACACGCTGACGCTTCAGCACATCGATAGAACCATTGAACACCAATTTACCCTTATCGATAATCTGTACATGGTCACATACCATTTCCACTTCAGGCAAAATATGGGTAGAGATAATCACACTGTGATCACGCCCTACTTCACGAATCAGGGCACGGATATCGCGGATTTGAATCGGGTCCAATCCAACGGTAGGCTCATCCAGAATCACCACCATCGGGCTATGAATAATCGCCTGGGCAATCCCTACACGCTGCTGATAACCATTCGACAGGTTCTCAATCAGACGTTTGCTCATATGACCCAAACCACAGCGCTCTTTAGCCACTTCCACCGCAGCTTTTACTTTACTGCTATTAACGCCATGCAAACGCGCAGCCATCGCCAAATACTCATCTACGGTCAGTTCCTTATATAAAGGGCGCATTTCAGGCAAATATCCAATCAAGGCCTTGGCCTCTTTTGGATTTTCTATCATATCGATGCCGCAGATTTTAACGCTGCCGTGACTTGGTGCCAGGTTGCCGGTGAGCATTTTCATGGTGGTGGATTTACCCGCACCATTAGGCCCCAGAAAGCCCAGAACTTCACCTTTGCTGAGTGTAAAACTCACGTTACTGACCGCTTCTCTGCCGCCATAAAGCCGTGTCAGCTCAATTGCCTCTACAGTAAAATTATTCATAGTTACTCAATTGTTAAAACATTTTGTTTAAATACAATACATAGGTATACGTCGCGCGAAAAACAACGTATTGAAAAGCTATCCTTAGATAGATTAAGCCTATTGGAAAGTTCACTCGACTTGCGTTATAGTCAAGGCATAATTATGTAGGAACTTGCGACCGCTGTCACGGACTAAGCAATAACGTTACAACATATTGTGACATTCATGATCAACAAGAGATTTTTCAGTCTTTTGCGCTCATCAGCAAAACGGTCATTAGTATATGAATGCACACAATTAATCTTGATTAGAGATCATTGTAATTAGCCATAAAACTGACATTTTATTCAAATTTAATTTAGAACCCATTCTATGCAAACAATGATCAGCACTAAATTTTTTCAATCTACGCGTGCACACAGTGCAACATTACTGCGTGCCATCAGCTGGG
>Ga0209835_1000820_pt1 | contig 19025 bp, 15 predicted proteins | sample LakKivwa52mmetaG_FD_184138 | JGI IMG/M metagenome (GOLD analysis project Ga0209835, IMG submission 184138) | Anoxic lake water microbial communities from Lake Kivu, Rwanda to study Microbial Dark Matter (Phase II) - Lake Kivu water 52m metaG... | ecosystem: Environmental > Aquatic > Freshwater >...
GGCCGGGTAATGTCCGGGAATTGAGAAATTTCTGTAAATTTATTATTATAAATGAGAAACGAGTTAATAATGAAGTTATTGTCAAGCACTTCCGGCATAAACAAGCAAAACTTTCTGATCTTAGTGATGTTCACAACATTGACTTTTCTGCAATTGGCAACTCATCAAACACTTTAACTACCAACCTCAGAGTAAAGGTTGCTGATTTTGAAAGAGCATTTATTGTTAAAGCGCTTAAAGCAAACTCATGGAATGTTAATCAGACAGCTGCACAAATCGGGGTTGAGCGAACTACGCTCTATAAAAAAATGAAGGCCCTTCAGATCAATAATATTGATGAAGTTTAAGCAATGAAACACGCTCTTCCATTAAAAATTTTATCAGTTCTGATAGCATCCTTCATCTGGTTGCAGATCATCCTGGCAGAAGAACAAAGCGTAACTTTCAATATTCCACTTACTTTGAACAATATCCCAAAGGATGTATCCATTGAAGCCAGAAAAGTACCTGTAACCGTGAAAGGGAAAGGTCTGGAGATCATCCGCTACTGGCTTACCAAACCAAAAGCTGAACTTGATGCCAGCTTTCTTAGTGCTGGAGTCGATCTTATTCCCCCAGAAAAATATCAGATCAATAAACCTCACTATCTGGAAGTATCGGTTGATCCTGTGAATCAAGAGAAACTTTTCTTTAGCACAGATGAAAAAATTGAGAAGATTGTGCCTGTATCACCAACATTCAGCGATCCCGATCTTGAGTCCTATTTTAAACCCAAATTACTCTTACTCCCTTCTGAAATAAAACTTACAGGTCCGAAATCTAAACTGGACCGACTTAGGCAGATATCAACAAATACAATCAACCAGAGGATGCTGGAGTCCTCATCATTCCGGATTGATTTGATCAAGCCTGACCCCAACATACTTATTTCGGATAGTAGTGTTCAAGTTTTGATCCGGGAAATCGAAACCAGCATCAGAATTTATACCCTAGCAATCGACTCGAGTATGGGAAAGCCATATCCCGCAGCAGTTAGTGTGAAACTTAAAGGACCCAGCAGAGTTCTTGCAGATCTCAAGTTATCAGAGCTCAAAGCATTTCCTGATAAGCCCATCAACGATAGTGGAGATTACACAATCGGTGTTGAAGTTCCCTCCACAGTGATCTTGATTGATAAAACCCCTCAAGTTGTCCAATTGAACAAGAATGAATAAAAGTTACATATTGGCAATTGAGAGTTCATGTGACGATACATCATTGGCTGTCGTTGATTCGGAATATAACATTCATGCTAATTTGATATCCTCGCAAATTGAGCACGAGGTTTTCGGGGGAGTATTACCAGAACTTGCTTCCCGATTGCACCTTAAAAATATCCTGTATCTGATTGACAGGGTCTTGGATAAAGCACAGATTAGCCTGGATGCACTTGATGCGGTTGCAGTTTCGGTCAATCCAGGTCTAATTGGTTCACTTGTAGTTGGTCTCTCATTTGCTAAATCACTCGCTTGGTCCCAGGGCTTACCTCTGATTACTGTAAATCACCTATTGGCACATATTTGGGCAAACCATCTTGAGCATGGTAAGATTCAATCCCCATATCTGGCACTTGTCGTATCGGGAGGTCACACAGAAATGGTTCACTTTGTTTCAGATCTTGATTTTAGTATTGTCGGCAAGACCGTAGATGATGCTGCTGGAGAGACCTTTGACAAAACAGCGAAGTTACTTGGACTGGGTTTTCCTGGAGGACCAATAATAGATAAACTTGCTAAAACTGGCAATCCAAGCTTCGTAGAGTTCCCAAGAGCAAAACCACAAAAAAGTGACTTCGACTTTAGTTACAGTGGTCTAAAGACGGCTGTAAAACAATATCTTGCTAAACTCGATGTTAAATTCATTGAAGAGCATAAGAGTGATGTTTCTGCTTCAATTCAAGCAGCCATCATTGATCCACTTGTTCAGAAGTCTATCCGTTGGTGCAGAAACAACAATGTCAATAAAATCCTCCTGGCGGGAGGTGTGGCTGCCAATTCCTATCTTCGAACAGAACTTTCAAGTCGTGCAAAGAAATATGCAATTGATGTGTTCTATCCATCCTTGGGATTGTGTCTTGACAATGCAGCAATGGTTGGTGCAGCAGCAATCTCAAAGCTTGATAGGAAATTGTCTTGATGTCAATGCTTCTTCTGTAAAAGGTACTAAGAACCTGTGATTAAGAACTTTAGAAACAAAAGACTTATCACTTATTTAATAATGATTTATTGTGTAATAAGTATTGCTTCTATGGAATCCCCGATTTTATCTATTTCCCAAAAGAAAGAATTTTATCCTGAATATGATAAGAGCTTTCTAATGGGGAAGTATGATCCTCAAACACACCCAGACTTCACCTTGTGCGATAAATATGTCTCAGATGATAAAACATACCTACAAACAGAAGTTTTTGAAGCATTTCTAGAAATGGCCGAAGCAGCATCGAAAGATGATATCCATTTACAGATCATCTCAGGAACCAGAACTTTTGATCAACAAAAGGAGTTTTGGGAGTATAAAATCAAAGCGATCTCTCAAAACAAGTTCGAAAAAATGTCCACGTTTCAAAAAAACAAAGTGATCAAGCATGTCCTTCAATTCACTGCAATGCCTGGAACTTCCAGACATCATTGGGGAACCGAGATCGATATAGTAAGCTCAGATCCTGTTTTTTACCAGAGTCAGGAAGGCAAAGAACTCTATAAATGGATGCTTCGCAATGCTGGGGATTTTGGTTTCAGGCAGGTCTATAATGACAATGTATCAAGAAGTGGTCATCAGGCTGAGCCGTGGCATTGGTCTTATTATCGACTCACTGTACCTATCTACTACTGCTATTTAAGTAAAGTTACCCAGAGTGATATCAAGGGCTTTGTGGGAGAGGAATTTGCTCAGGAAATATTGGTCATCAACAAATACGTAACAGGAATTAATCCAGATGTTAAATAGTCAATTGTTGCTTTTTCATGTTATTGCACTATATTGTCAGGTGATCATACACAGGCCTTAGAGCCCAACATGGAGATAATCATGTGCAATATCAAACATTCGTTCATGAGCATGAAAATAAACGCAAAGTCAGTCATAGGAAAATCAATCTTACTAATCCTAACATTCAGTTTAATGCTGATGATTATTCCGATATATGGACAAACAGAAAGAGATGAATTCTCCTACCTCAAGAATTACATCCTACCTTCGAATGCAGTAAGTATTGAAAACCTGGATGAAAAAGAAATCATGGAATATAATGCTGAGCCATTCACGGGTATCGCTTACGAGAGTTATAAAACCGGTAAATTATTCAGGATAGTGACATACAGAAAAGGGATCCAACATGGACCAATCATGATCTGGTATCCCGATGGAAATCCCCAAATGAGTGCAAATTACAAAAATGGAGCTCCCCATGGAAGATTCATGGGATGGTATAACAATGGCAAACAAATATATAACATTTTTCTGAACCAGGGGAAGCTGGGTGCAGATAATTTGCTGGATGATGACACTGATAGATTGGGTTCCGATGAAGATGTAATCGAAAAAGAAGCCACAGAAAATGACTAAGCAAAAATTAACAGCTTCAGCACTGTTAGATAAAAAACAAGCCGGAAACAAAATCAGCATGGTGACTGCTTATGATTACAGTATGTCTTGTTGTGTTGCAAAAACTGATATTGATATCATTTTGGTGGGTGATAGCTTGGGCATGGTTGTTCTTGGGTATCAAAATACACTTAAGGTTACAATGGATGACATGATCCGACATGCCTCAGCAGTACGCAGGGGAAGTCCAGAGGGATTCATAGTTGTTGATATGCCATACTTGAGTTATCACATTTCCAAAAAACAAACAAAAAAAAATGCTGCAAGATTGATTCTGGAAACAGGAGCTGATGCAGTGAAGCTTGAAGGTGGTTCTCAATCAAGATTGGATGCTATCAACGCGATAGTAGATTGTGAAATACCAGTTTGTGCACATATCGGGTTAACACCCCAATCAATTCTAAAATTCGGTGGATATAGAGTTCAGGGAAAGAATACGCTCGAATATGAAGAAATACTGAAACAAGCCCAACAAGTTGAGTCAGCAGGAGCATTCATGCTTGTTTTAGAAGGGATACCTGAGTTGCTAGGAAAAGAGATTTCAAAGGCGGTAAAAATCCCAACCATTGGAATTGGTGCAGGCCGCTACTGCGATGGTCAGGTTCTTGTTTTTCATGACCTCCTGGGATATTGTTCAACACAATACAAGTTTGTAAAACAATATGCTGATTTGGAGATTAGCATAGTAGATGCACTAAATTCATATGATCTGGAAGTAAGAACCGGCAAATTCCCAGACCGGGAGCATGTGTATTACCCTTTGCCTGAAACAGCTACCCCCAAAAAGATCTACAAAAATAATGAATAAAAAGAAGGATTAGAAAGTGAGTAACAGAAATCTGAGAACGGAGATATTGAGCCCAGAAGAAAAGTTTGATGCTATCCGAAGTTTGAAACTTAAGTTGGAAGAAAACTTCATAGCACTTGGAGAACTTCTTTCTGAGATAAAAAGATCTAAGCTCTTCAGGCAGAAAGGATATGAAACTTTCAAGGATTTTATTGAAGCTGAGTATTGCCTTAATGGTGGTCTTGCTGCCAAGCTGGCAAGTACTTTTGATTTGTTTATAGAAGAAATGGATATTGATGAGGCATCAGTGAAAGAAATCGGTTTTGACCGTTTGCAAATGATTCGCCCCTATGTACAGAAGGCAGATTGGGAGACGCGAGAACACTGGGTTGAACTTGCTGAAAATACTCCGGCAAATGACCTGCGCAACCGGATAAAAGAGCTCAGGAATCAAGAAAAAGAACAGGACAAAGATCTAAAACAAGTCCTGATAGAACAATATATGGAGAAAATGCTATCGTGGTTTAATTGCTCATCCAAAGAACTGAATTTTAAACTCGCATTGTTTTTCCAGGATGCGGACTTAGAAAGTATCAAGAAGACCGTCAAAGAAAGACAACGCATATTTGAACAACAAATTCAAAAATCACAGGAGGATTAACCCGTGAAGCAAATGAGAATACTATGGGTGGATGACGAGATAGATCTTCTCAAGCCATTTGTGCTGTTTCTGGAAGAAAGAAACTATCTTGTTGACACCATAAACAATGGAAATGATGCTATAGAACAGGTGTTGGAAAACAAATATGATCTGGTAATTATGGACGAGATGATGCCCGGCTTGGATGGACTTGCAACCTTGCAGGAGATCAAGCGCATCAACCAATCAATACCAATAGTGATGGTAACAAAAAGTGAAGAAGAAGGATTGATGGACAAGGCCATCGCCTCCCAGATATCTGACTATCTGATCAAACCGATTAATCCAAGCCAGATTATTATGGCTATCAAAAAGATTTTTCAGGCTGACGAGATCAGAGCTAACCAGATTGGTGAGCAATATACAAAATTCATATCTCAGTTGAACCAAAGATTGTTCAATGATCCCGACTGGCAGGAGTGGGCAAATATCTATCGTGAAATGGCATACTGGGAATTGAAAATCGATGAGGTCAATGATGAAGGATTGCGTCAAACTCATTTTCTGGAAAAACGCAATTGTAACACAGAATTTACAAACTATGTGGAGCGGAATTATAAAAAATGGCTTGTATCAGACGATAGACCAAACCTATCGTTTGATATAATATCACAATACATTGCTCCTCATTTTGAAGAAGCCGTTCCTGTATATTTCATAATTGTTGACTGCATGCGTCTGGATCAGTATCTTGCCATCCAACCCTATATACAGGAACTCTTTGACGAAGAACTGGATCTATATTATTCTATTCTCCCAACTGCTACCCCCTATTCTCGAAATTCAATATTCAGCGGTTTGTTGCCTATTGATATTGCCAAACGGTTCCCTGAATATTGGGTAAACTCTTCTGAGATGGATAATAGCAGAAATAGAAATGAACATCAACTTCTTGATGAACACATCGTCGAGTTGGGATACAAACTCGATCCCACCTCTAAATATGTTAAGATTTTTAACATGGAAGAGGGTAACTTTGTGCTCAGAAAGATCGAAACCTGGAATAAGGATAACTTGGTAGTTCTTGTCTATAATTTCCTTGACCTTTTAGCTCACCATCGGTCTCGGGATCAAATCCTTCAGGAGACAATTCCTCACGAGGAAGGACTTCGAGCTTTTACCAAACACTGGTTCCTTCATAGCTCGCTCTATGAAGCATTAAAGCTGATCTCAAAACAAGATGCCATTTGTATTATATCCACAGATCATGGATCCATCAAAGTCAACAGGGCTACACAAGTAGTTGGAGATAGGGATACCTCTGTTACTGTTCGCTATAAGGAAGGTAAGAACCTTACTGCCAATGAAAGACACTCTGTCTTTGTAAAGAAACCATCTGAATATGGATTACCATCAAAGAGTATTGTAGATAATTTCATTTTTGCCAAAGATGATTATTATTTCGTTTACCCAAACTCATACCACCAGTATCAAAGACAATATAATGGAACCTTCCAGCATGGTGGTGTATCAATGGAAGAAATGATCTTACCAATAGCAATATGCAGAACCAAGAAACGTTAGTTAGAGATAATTGTCCTTGCCTTTTGAACATTATCAGAAGATATTGTCGATAGGACTGTATTTAGAGTAAGTGTCCCAAAAGTCGGTATCGGTTTTTGGGACACGATTTTTAAGTAGATTAGATACTATTGTGAAAAGTACTGATGAATAAATTGATCATTCTCAGCTTTTTATGAAAGAAACCACTTATTGATTAGTTGAGTTAATCATATGGAGCACCCAAATAAATGAATTGTATCAGGCTTAAATTAGAAAGCGAAAAAGACACAAAAGAACTGGCGTACAATATTGCCCCACATCTTTTGATTGGAGATGTTATTTTGCTGTTTGGAGACTTAGGAAGTGGGAAGACTTTTTTTACTAAGGCCTTGGGTAAAGCTTTGGGGATTAATGAAGAAATCGATAGTCCCTCATTTGTGATATTTAAAGAGTATCGATCTGAGAAATATCCGCTCTTTCATTTTGATCTATACCGGCTTAAAACTGAGTCTGAATTGTTTGACCTAGGAATATTTGAGATGCTCGAATCCGGCGTGACTGCAATAGAATGGCCTCAGATTTGTAAAAGTATCTTACCTTCACAGACGATGGAATTGCACTTTCATTTTGACGGATCAACACGTTATGTCGATATCTACTCTGATAATCCTAGAATCACCAGTGAATTTTACAATATCTCCAAGTAATGATGGATATCGCTAGATACATTGCCCGTTGATGAGGATAACTAATTTGTATTTCTCAATAAATAGATGTTATCTGTTGGTAATCCTTGCTCTCACGCTTCTTTTCTTAATATCGTGCTCCAAACCGCCAACTGATTCAAAAGATCGCTTTGTAATACTCTCTCCTGAAATTGCAGAGATTATTGCATATCTGGATGGATTTGATCGAATTGTCGGAGTTACAGATGAATGTACCTTCCCTAATGAATTCAAGGATACAGTCAAAGTCGGTAAATTTGGCTCAGTGAATCTTGAACGTATAGTGTCTTTGAAACCAAGCCATGTTTTTACAACTGCTCTAGAGCAGGATTTTATTGCTGCAGAACTTAGAAAATTGGGAATAAACATTGTGTCTTCCTACCCCGCTTCTGTTAAGGATATGTTCTCAGAAATATTAAGAATTGGAATGATTATAGAACGTGAGAAGCAAGCCAGAGAATTGATTGAAAACATGCAAAATGCTTTTGATTCGGTGAAAAGAGCAAACGAATTTAAAAAAAGGCCAAAAGTCTATTTAGAAATCTATCGGGATCCTTTGATGAGTGTTTCAGATAACTCCTATGTTGGTACCTTGATTGAAGCAGCGGGTGGAGACAATATTTTTCAAGTTCTTGAGCGTGATTATGCCAGAGTATCAGCGGAAGACATAATTCGGGCGAACCCCGATATCATTATTAGCTTCTCAGGAGAGAATAAAGATAGAATCATAGGGAGAAAGGGGTGGCAGCATGTCTCTGCTATCAGGAGCAAATTCATTTTCACAGAAGGGGATATAAATCCAGATTTTGTACTACGGGCTGGGCCAAGAGCAGTTCTCGGAGTATACAAACTAAGCGCGATGTTTCAGAATTATAGAGATAAAATGAGAATCTAATGATCTGTTTTAAACGAGATCTCAGTATAAACTTAGTGCTCATGGGGATATCAGCAATTGTGATTTATTTATACATTTTTGTAGGAAATCCGGATCACAATATTGTTCTCCATGTTCGGCTCCCAAGATTTCTACTTACTGTTCAAACTGGTTCGATTCTTGCTGGAGTTGGGTCTGTATATCAGCTAATGTTTGCCAATCCTCTGGCTGACCCTTATGTTCTTGGTATCTCCTCAGGTGCTGCATTTGGAGCGATGTTGTTTGCTGTAATTGGCCTCGTGGCTATAATGCCTCTTGGAGGTTTTCTCGGTGCTATAACCACAATTATTTTAGTTTGGTTCTTAGCCAGGATTAATGGAGTAATGGACAAAAACCGTCTCTTGGTTTCCGGAGTTATAGCAAGTATGTTTTTTTCAGCAGGGATTTCGTTGATCATGTATCTATTCCAAAAAGACACGATGCTTATCTTTGGTGTTCTGATGGGCAACCTCGGTAAGATCTTCACAATTCTTGAATGGCGCTTGTATCTTGGGATGTTCTTTGTTTCTGTATGTCTAATGATTCATCTATATTCAAAATCTTTGGTTTTGGACATTATTAGTGGTGGTGATAGCTATGCAAGATCAGTCGGTATCAATATTCCTAGGGAGAGATTAAGAGTTTTTGTTCTAAGTTCTATATTGATAGGTATTTGTGTTGCCTATGCCGGTATTATTGGATTTGTAGGTCTGGTTACACCGCATATCATCAGGTTTTTTATACCATATGAACAGAAGCGGATTTTTTACTATTCTATGCTTGTTGGAGCACTGTTTCTCTTGGTATGTGATCTCATTGCCAAAAATGTTGCTGCTATTGAATTACCTGTAGGAGTGATTACTGCCTTCATCGGTTGTCCCTTTTTTATGTACATTTTAATCTCTAAATCAATATCACGGCATTGATGTATCCATTAGATTCGCAATGATCTTTCTCAGAGCAAAAAATAACTGTTGACTAAAAATCAGGCTATCCAAGACTGGTACTGTAGTAAAAGGATTGATTTCATTGAGGTAGATTTATGATTAGTTTGTTACCATCTTTGTGTTTGAAAAAAGACAGATTATCGAGTACTGCCCTTTCTTACAACAGAAAACTGGCTGTAATTAATATGTGTGTCGCAATCCTATTCTGTATATTACCGTTTGTATCGTCGTGCAAAAAAACAATACGCTCAACGCAAAAGGATTCAGCTACAAACCCAAGCCCTCAAAGCTCAATTTATGCTAAAGTTCGTTTCCGTCCACAATGGTTGCATCAGGCACAATTTGCAGGCTTCTATGTTGCTTACAAGAAAGGATTTTATCGTGATCTCGGTATTGACGTTGAAATCCAACCCGGTGGACCAGAGCATCCAGCAGCCCAATCACTTAAAGATGGAAGCACTGATATTACAACTATGTTTTTATTAAGTTCCTTAAAAGAAATTTCGACTGGAACAAAACTAGTAAACTTAGCTCAGATATCGCAAAAATCAGCATTGATGTTGGTTGGTAAGAAATCAAGGGGAATAAACTCTGTGCAATCTATGAAAAATAAAAAAATTGGACTTTGGCATTCAGATTTTCGTGAGTTATCAGAGATTTTTATTGAGAAACATAATCTTAAACCTACAATCATTCCAATTGATTATTCTCTCGATCTCTTTTTGCTCGATCTGATTGATGTCATGAATGTTATGCGCTACAATGAGTATCATCAACTTCTACAGGCCGGCATAGAAGAGCAGGATCTTTCTGTGTTTGAATTCTCGGAATGGAGTATGAACATTCCAGAAGATGGAATCTATTGTTCCGAAGAGTATTTTGTTGCCAACAGAAAGCTATGCCAGGATTTTGTTGAGGCCTCAATTGACGGATGGCTCTACGCTTTGAACAATCAGCAGGAAGCGCTGGATATTGTGATAGGAGTCATGCAGGAAGCCAAACTTCCTGTCAATAGACCTCATCAGAAATGGATGCTATCCCAGATGAAAGACATAATTCTACAAACAAATAAAAGAACAGGGGTTTTGCACAGATCTGATTTTGATTCAGCCTCTGAATTGATTTTTGGAAACAACAGCACCATCAGCTATGAGAATTTTTTCCCACTTGGCATAAAATGATTAAACAGCATAGTATTTCAAGATTTATAGCAGCTTATGTTTCTGCAATATTAATAGTAGTATTGATATCAACACTATTCACAACACGCTTTTTCTTGCGAAAGTCAATTCAGGAAAGCACTAATGAATCAATTGGTCATTTATTAAACAGGCATGTATCTCAAATCGAAAACCAGTTAATCCGATTTGAGACTTATGCCATTGGTATTGCCTTATCCATAGAGCAGGATCCCGATAATTACTCTAGGATCATAGATCTATGCCATGAAATGCTTAAAACCAGCCCAATGATTGAAACCATCACTGTGGCAAGAAATTATGTTAATTCCCCCAAAATGGCCATTCAAGTTAGTCAGGCAGCAAATTCCATCATGGATTACAATATCAGTCAAACGGATTACTATCATCGTGATTGGTACCAAATTCCCTACTTAAGCAAAGTTTCCTATTGGACTGAGCCATGGATGGACAGCCAAACAAATGATGAAATTATTACATCATATTGCAATCCCATATACGTAAATGGCGTTTTTTGGGGTGTTGTCCGTCTCGACTTAGCAGTCTCATATTTACAAAGAATAGCTTCCTCTATTAATCTGGCAGAATCCGGTTATGCTATATTGATCTCTCATAAAGGAACAATTATTACTCATCCCGCCGATTCCTTGCTGATGAATGAGAGCATTTTCTCTCTTGCCCAAAGCGAGAACGACGTGGTTCTCAGGAAAATCGGACAAAAAATGATATCTGGAGAAACTGGATTTCTACGATTAAGCAATTCAAAAGTTCTAAAACACAAATGGATATATTACACTCCCCTAATTTCGAATTCCTGGTCGATGGGTCTGATTCTTGATGATGACGACGTTTTTGCTGATTTGAATCATTTGTTAATGATAGAATTCGTGATTGTGATCATGGCTTTTGTGCTTCTGGCAGTTTTGTTATATTATCTGTTAATTAAGATTTTTAAACCTGTAAAATCATTGATTAATGCATCAAACGACCTTGCAACTGGAAACTTTGATAAAGAAATTACATTGAAGTCCAACATAAAAGAACTATCGACTTTCGCAAACTCTTTCGAAATCATGAGATCCGCCATCAAGCAATATATATTAAACCTCAATGCTGAAAGAGCCGCAAAGGAGAGTATTGAGACAGAGGTAAAAATCGCTGCAGATATCCAGAGAAAACTCATCCCTGCTAACAATTGTCCCATCAATCAATCCTCTTTTTTCCGAGTTTATGGATATATCGAGACTGCCAAGGATGTCGGTGGGGATCTTTATGACTATTTTATGCTCGATGAAGACAAGTTATGTTTTGCCATTGCAGATGTTATGGGCAATGGCATTGCTGCTTCGATTACAATGACGATGGTTTCCACTCTGCTTAGAACTTATGTAAAGACCTCAACCTCACCTCCTGAAATACTAAAAGGTATAAATCTGTCTTTATGTGAAAGTGGAATAGAGAGTGAATTCGTCACAATGGTTTTAGGTGTTCTCGATCTAAGAAAATCCAAACTTGTCTTTTCAAATGCCGGTCATGTGCCTCTCTATATTCGAAAAGTTGATGGAAGATTCTTGAAATATGCAAATACTCATTCAACTGCTTTAGGGATTTTCCCGAATCTATCTATCACATCTGAGACCATTGATCTTTATCCCAGTGATGAGGTTATCCTGTTTACAGATGGAATCAGTGAAGCGCAAAGTCCAAACCAAGTGTTTTTTGGCTTACAACGATTAGAAAATATTCTAATGAAGTTGCGCCAAACCAATCCGCAAATAACTGTAAAAGCTATTTTATCGGGAGTAAACAACTTCACTCAGAAAGTGGAACAAAAGGACGATCTCACCCTTCTTGTCATTTCATTTTACCATCCTATGCTAAGTACGAACGAGATGGAGAATTAACCTGTTGACACAAACCACAGTCCCTCAACTTTGACAAAAAAGATTAGGAATCCTGAATGTATAAAGAACCATATCATTTTCACACAAACAGATACTATGAAAAGTTCGAAAAAGTAAGGAGTTTCTCGCAGAATCTTGAGACTCCGATACTGCTCATTGATACGCAGTTGATCAAACAGAAGTATCTGGATTTAGTTAGTAGCTTTCCACAGGCAAGCATATACTATGCACTAAAAGCCAACCCTTTGAACGAGGTAGCCACACTTCTACATGATCTGGGTTCAAACTTCGACGTTGCTTCACGTTATGAACTTGACCAGTTGCTTTCTCTGGGTATTTCTCCGGATCGTCTTAGTTTTGGCAACACCATAAAAAAAAGAAGTGATATCGCATATTTTTATCAGAAAGGTGTTCGTCTTTTTGCCACTGACTCTGAAAATGACCTGATCAATCTTTCCGAACTCGCCCCCCAGGCAAAAATATTCTTCCGGATCCTGACTGAGGGTACTGGGGCAGACTGGCCTCTATCACGCAAGTTTGGTGCGCATTCTGACATGATCTATCGCCTTATATTGCAATCAGTTGATTTAGGTTTAACCCCATGGGGTATTTCATTTCATGTTGGTTCTCAGCAAAGGGACATTGGTCAGTGGGATGATGCTGTATCCCGCTGTAAGTATCTCTTTGACGCTGTTGCAGAAGAAGGCATTGAACTTAAAATGATAAACATCGGAGGTGGTTTCCCTGCGAATTATGTTGATCCCACCTACTCCGTTAGTGAATATGCAGAAGAGATCATGAGATTCATTTCTGAAGATTTTGGTGACGATATTCCGGAAATCATCCTGGAGCCTGGACGTTCATTGGTTGCAGATGCTGGAATTATTGTCTCAGAAGTTATCAATATCAGCCGTAAATCCAAGAACAATATGTATCAATGGGTTTTTCTGGATATTGGAAAATTCGGCGGTCTGATTGAGACGATTGATGAGTCGATTAAATTCCCGATCTATTTTGATAAAGATGGATTCAGCGAGGAAGTTATTATTGCAGGTCCAACTTGTGACAGCATGGACATCCTCTATGAGCATTTCAAATATCATATGCCAGATACAGTTAGACCAGGTGATCGTGCCTATATTTTTACAACTGGAGCCTACACACAGAGCTATAGCTCAGTAAATTTTAATGGTTTCCCACCGCTAAAAGTAATGATTCTGCCAAAGGATATATAATATGAAACACTTACCCGTAGAAACCTTGCATAGATTCATGATCGATGTTTTCACAAAGATCGGAGTCCCAGCCCAAGATGCCTTGATTTGTGCTGACGTCCTGATCGCTTCTGATCTAAAGGGTATAGAATCTCATGGGATTGGACGCCTGAAGATGTACTACGATCGCATCCAACAAGGAATTCAAAATCCAACAACCAATATTGATATTATTCGCGACAAGTATGCCACTGCCGTTTGGGATGGGAATCATGGTATGGGTCATGTTATCGGCTTTAAGGCCATGAACCTTGCATTGGAAAAAGCAGAAAAATATGGACTTGGCGCGGTTGCAGTAAGAAATTCAACCCACTTCGGTATCTGTGGCTTCTATGCAGAGATGGCTACCAAGAGAAATATGATCGGATTGAATTTCACAAATGCCCGTCCATCGGTTTGTCCAACCAACGGAGTTGAACCTCTGCTTGGAACCAATCCCATCTGCTTCGGAGCACCTACCGATCTCCCCTATCCATTTATCTATGATGCAGCAACTTCCATTAGCCAGAGAGGGAAAATTGAGCAGCTGGCCCGTGAGGAAAAAAGCACTCCTGATGCCTGGGCCATTGATTTGAATGGAGTCCCACAAACTAATACAAATACGCTGCTGGTTGATCTTATCAAGCAAACAGCCTCCCTGTTACCAATCGGTGGAACAGAAGAGCTAACCGGAAGCCACAAGGGCTATGGACTATCCACCATGGTTGAAATCCTGTGTGCTGCCCTGCAGGGAGGTGGTTTTCTGGATCAGCTCCTGGGTCAAACCCCCGATGGAAAGCCAGCGCCATACTGCCTTGGTCACTTTTTCCTGGCTGTTAACATCGATTTCTTCACAGATATTGCAGACTTCAGCAGAACTTGCACTGCGATATGCCAAAAACTTCAAAACTCAAAGCATTATCCAGGAAAAGATAAAATTTTTATTGCCGGCGAAAAAGAATATGAGAATGAGTTACGTGTTCGTCAACAGGGTATCCCCATCGTTCCCAATCTTCAGAAAAACATCGAGGTCATGCAGAATGAACTTGATATCAATCCTAATATTATCTAATACTAATGGGAGTATAACATGAAAAAGATATCTTTAATATCAATCATTATAGTTCTTTATGCTATCATTTACGCCAGTAGTTTTGACATAACTGGTGATCTGAGAACCCGAGTTGCTGCAAACAACGACAGTACTTATATTGATTCCAGATTCACTTTTGGATTTGAAAGCAAACTTGCTACCGACTTGCTGGTTGCATGGAGAATTGAGATTGGAGATCTGATCTGGGGAAAAGAAGGTGGCCAAATCAATACCAGGGGAGTAAATGTCAAGACAACAGATCTTTATCTCGATTATCGGATCAATGCCATTGCATCAAATCTCCGCATCGGGCAGCAGTGGTGGGCAGACCATCGCAGTTTGATTCTGGACAACAATTTCTCTGGAATCATGCTTTATGCAGATGGAATCAAAGATATAAAAGCAAATCTTGGATACATTTATAACACTACCGATGAGGAAATGACCAAAGACCATCACGTTTTCCTGGCAGACCTGTATAGCGAAACCCCATTCTCTTGGGGCTTGTTAACCATGTATGGAAAAGATCAGAATCGCAGCCAGAAAGTTGTTACCAGATTGGTACCTGCAGAAAACCCATCCAGGGATTCCGATACTCAGCCAGTTCAGGATGATATGGTTGAAGAAGAAATTATAGCCAAGACCTTATCTTCCAATGTGTTATTTATGCCTTACTTCAGCATTCCGATCGGCCTTTTCAATATTGATACTACCATTCTCGCGGAATATCAGAACCTGATTGACGCAGATGACCAATGGGTCATGGGTGCAGCTGTCAAGCCTGAGATCAGCACAGAACGCTTTTCACTTGGAGCAGATATTCTTGCAGTGCAGGGAGATGGGATTTCAACCCTGTCCTCATATTACATGAATGGCCTCTATTTATACGGGTATGGTATCCATCACGACACAGTTACAAACTATGCTCATTTGGGTTATGAATTCTCTTCTGAAAGTGAAAATGGCTTTCTTTCTGCGATAGGAAATGGTTCTTACACACTATCTGAGACATTGAAGTTTTTTACCGCCGGTGGATACCTGAGTGATCTTAAAAACAACAAGATTGGTGCAGAGATCAATGGCGGTTTTGAATATTCACCAATAACTGACATGTTATCACTGGCAGTTTTTGGAGCTATTGGATTTCCTGAGGCCAGGTACCAAAAAAATGGTTCCACAACATTGCTGGGCGCAGAGGTCCTCGTAACCTTTTGACACAAGTAACATGTCCAATCTGCAGTTCAATAAATTGCAAAGAACATTATACACAAGACCCCGGATACAATTCTGGGGTCTTGTGTATTTTACTACACCCGAGGGATCGGATCTGATTTATCGTGGAATCTCTTTCATTTGATTATTATATAACAACTTATAGCAGATTTTACTTACTGTTCCCCAGTACTAAATACATCCTCAATCCACCATCAATAGTTCAAGCTAATTCATTGCTAAAAAATACGAATACTTTGTCTTGAACTATTTTGTATTTATTGAGCATTTTGGTATCAAGTGTCATTAGCAGGTTTCCCAAGAAGAGAAAATGGAATTGCCTTGACATAGAAACCTATCAGCGAAATTATGTCCGGTCATTGAATCATGACTATAATTCATTATGAATAAAGAGTTTATAAAGTAAGGAACAGATATGTTGGAGAAAATCCTACGTAAGTTATTTGGAGATAAATCCTCCCGTGACTTAAAAAACTACGAACCCATCGTGCCAGAGATCAACCAAATCTGGGCTGGGTTACTCAGTTATACCGACGATCAGCTAATTGACCGCATTTCTGAGATCAAGAATGAAATCTCTGAAAAGCTTAGGCCAATGCGCGAGCAGATAGCAGAACTTGAATCCAGATACCGTGAAGAGCGCGAAGAAACAGAGCGCAACTACATTGATAAAGACATCGACAAGACCAAAGAAGATTTAAAGAATCTAACCAAGTCAACTCTCGATGATTATTTGCCGGAAGTTTTTGCCATAGTTAAAGACACCTGTAGGCGACTTCTTGGTAAGACACACCCGGTTCGTGGTCATGACACTGTCTGGAACATGGTTCCGTTTGATGTGCAGTTGATTGGTGGCATGGCTCTAAACGATGGCAAAATTGCAGAAATGGCAACTGGAGAAGGTAAAACCCTTGTAGCCACCCTGCCTCTCTTCCTCAATGCTCTGGTTGGTCGTGGTGCTCACCTTGTTACAGTTAATGACTATTTAGCTGCCCGTGATGCCGAATGGATGAAGCCAATCTTTGAGTTTCATGGGCTAAAAGTTGGTTGCATAACTACTGGTATGAGTTTTGAGGAACGGCGGGAAGCATATTTATGTGATGTCACGTATGGAATGAATAGTGAGTTTGGGTTTGATTACTTAAGAGATAACATGGCAGTAAATCCAAACCAATTGGTACAGCGTGATTTCTATTATGCTATTGTGGACGAGGTTGATAGCATTTTGATCGACGAGGCCAGAACTCCACTAATTATAAGTGGTCCCATTGCTCAGGATAAGAATTTCTATAGAGAACTCACATCTCCCCTTTCTTCCTTGGTTCAGGCCCAGAATGCATTGGTGCAGCGCTACTTATCTCAGATCAGAGATGATCTTAAGAGGGAAAACTCAGACAACAACGCCATAGCCAAGAGTTTGCTGTTGGTTAGCCGGGCTGCCCCTCGAAACAAGGCATTCCAAAAATTGATGCAGGAAGGTGAACTGAAGAAAATGGTCAATGAGATGGAAGGTATCTATCTGCGTGACAAAAAAATGCACGAACTGGATGATGAGCTCTTCTTTACTGTCAGTGAGAAACACAACTCCGTTGACCTTTGTGAAAAAGGACGTGAATATCTCTCCAAGCAAGAAAAAGACCTCTTCCTGGTTGAGAGTTTGGATGAAATCCTTTCCCGAATAGACAGTGACGAAAACCTCAGCCTGGAAAAGAAACTCGCTCAGAAGGAAACTGAAACCAACAAGTTCATGGACAAAAGCGAGAAACTACATAATATCAATCAGTTACTTCGGGCCTATACGCTGTTTGAAGAAAACGTGGAATACGTTATCATAGATGATAAAGTTGTCATTGTTGACGAGTTTACCGGTCGTCAGATGCCAGGACGCCGGTTTTCGGATGGTCTCCATCAGGCTTTGGAGGCAAAAGAAAGGGTTAGTATAGAAGCCGGAACCCAGACATTTGCCACCATCACGCTTCAGAACTATTTCAGGATGTTTGAAAAACTTGCCGGTATGACTGGAACTGCTGTGACAGAGGAATCTGAATTCCTTGAGATTTATAAACTCGCCGTTGTAGCCATTCCAACCAATGTTCCAGTCACAAGAATTGATCACGATGATGTGATATATCTCTCCAAAAATGACAAGTACAAGGCTATAATTGAAGAGATCATCTTTTGGTATGAAAGAAAAAAACCGGTGCTCCTCGGAACTGTCAGTGTCGAGGTTTCGGAAACTATCAGTCGTCTGCTCCGACGCCGTAACATTCCTCACAACGTCCTAAATGCCAAGCACCATCAACGGGAAGCGGAGATTATCACACTTGCAGGTCAACCCGGTTCTGTTACAATTGCTACCAACATGGCCGGCCGTGGAACAGATATCAAACTTGGTGAGGGAGTTGTAACCCAAAGCAGTGAAAACTACCGTGGTTTACCAAGCAGTTTGACAGAGCAACATCCTTTCGGTCTTCCTTTTGATGGTTTGCATGTGATTGGCAGTGAACGTCATGAAAGCAGAAGAATTGACCGGCAGTTACGTGGTCGGGCTGGTCGTCAGGGAGATCCCGGCACTTCCCGTTTCTATCTGTCTCTGGAAGATGATCTGATGCGTCTTTTCGGTAGCGACAAGATAGCTACTATGATGGTCAAATTTGGTCTAAAACCGGGAGATGCAATTCGCCACCCCTGGATGACCAAAGCTGTGGAAAGGGCTCAGAAGCGAGTCGAAGAGCATAACTTCGAAATCCGCAAAAACTTGATCAAATATGACGAAGTGATGAATCAGCAGCGGGAAGTTATTTATTCCTATCGCCGTAATGTGTTGAAGGGATATGATTTGAAAAACGAGATCAAGGAAATGATCCTGGAAACAGTGCAAAGAACTTTTGACGAGATCATCCCGGAAAAAGAGTATCCTGAGGAATGGAATATCGACCGTCTCTGCCACTGGCTGAGTACAACTACCGGTATCAAGACCAAACCAGATGACCTCGACCCCCAAAACTATAACCGGGATGCCTTGCTGCAAACTGTAACTGAAATAGCTGAAAAGGCCTATGAACATAAGGAACAAATCGTTGGCTCTGATGTTCTGCGAGATATCGAACGCCGCTGTTTGCTTGA
>Ga0209835_1000821_pt1 | contig 19017 bp, 14 predicted proteins | sample LakKivwa52mmetaG_FD_184138 | JGI IMG/M metagenome (GOLD analysis project Ga0209835, IMG submission 184138) | Anoxic lake water microbial communities from Lake Kivu, Rwanda to study Microbial Dark Matter (Phase II) - Lake Kivu water 52m metaG... | ecosystem: Environmental > Aquatic > Freshwater >...
ATGCCCAGTTCAGACTGAAACCTGCAGGAAAAAATATCATTAAAGTTTGTCATGGTACTGCATGCCATGTGCAAAATGCCAATGAAATTACCGATGCACTTAAAGAATCGTTGAATGTAAAAGATGGTGAAACCACTGCTGATGGATTTTATACTCTTGAATCGGTGGCTTGTCTGGGTTGCTGCTCTCTTGCCCCGGTTATGATGATAGGTGAAGAAACTTTTGGCAAACTGACCGGCAAAAATGCTGTAAAGATTATTAAAGAAATAAAAATGAGAGAAAGCAATTAAAGCTGAAATAATATGAACAAAACAAAAGTTATTGTTGGATTGGGTAGTTGTGGCATTGCTGCAGGAGCTGCTAAAGTATATAACAAACTGAACGCCCTGAAAAATGCCGATAATCTTGATTTTGAGCTGAAAAAAACAAGTTGTATAGGTATGTGTTACAAAGAACCCCTTGTTGAAGTGATTGACGAAACCGGTTCTTATTTATATGGTGAAATTGATGAAAACAAAGCACTTGAACTGGTTGACAAACATATTCTCCGACACGAGGTAGTTAAAGATTATGTGGTAAAAACAGACCTTTTTGATACCGGTGAAAAAGACTTTTACGGAAATCAGATTAAAATTTGTCTACGAAACTGTGGATTTATTGACCCAGAATCCATTGAAGAATATGAATCGAGAGATGGATACCAGGCACTGAAAAAAATTATCAATGATAATATATCAGGAGAAGATGTTATTAAAAATATGATAGACAGTGGCTTGCGTGGTCGTGGTGGAGGTGGATTTCCTACCGGTATGAAGTGGCGTTTTGCTGCAAATTCAAAATCGGACGAAAAATATATTATTTGTAACGCTGATGAAGGCGACCCTGGTGCGTTTATGGACCGTTCAATTCTGGAAGGTGACCCGCATTCAGTTTTGGAAGGTATGATTATCGGGGCTTTTGCCATTGGAGCCAATCATGGTGTTATTTATTGCCGGGCTGAATATCCGCTTGCACTCAAACGATTGTATCATGCTATAAATCAGGCTACTGAAAAGGGCTTTCTTGGTAAAAACATCCTTGGAAAACAAGGCTTTAACTTCGATATTTATATTAAAGAAGGTGCAGGAGCATTTGTATGCGGTGAGGAAACAGCCTTAATGGCTTCAGTCGAAGGTGAACGTGGTATGCCACGCAAAAGACCTCCTTTCCCTGCAGAAGCCGGACTATGGAAAAAACCTACTAATATTAATAATGTAGAAACATGGGCTTTGGTACCATGGATTATATACAACGGTGCTGCTTCATTTTCAAAATATGGCACTCAAAGCAGCAAAGGAACAAAAGTTTTTGCACTGGCTGGAAAAATAAAAAGAGGTGGCTTGGTTGAGGTTCCTATGGGAATTACCATTAATGAAATTATTTTTAAGCTGGGTGGTGGCATACAAAACGATAAAAAATTCAAAGCTGTTCAATTGGGTGGTCCTTCAGGCGGCTGTATACCCTCCTACCTTGGCAACACCATTGTTGACTACGATTCGGTAAATGCAACAGGTGCTATTATGGGTTCGGGAGGCATGGTGGTTATGGACGAAACAACCTGTATGGTTGATGTGGCTAAGTTTTTCCTTGATTTTACCCGTAAAGAAAGTTGTGGAAAGTGTACTTTTTGCAGGGTTGGCACCAAGCGAATGCTTGAAATTCTTGATAGAATCACACTTGGTCAAGGGAAAGAAGGCGATATTCAAACATTGGAAGAACTAGCAGTTCAAATTAAGGAAGCATCTTTATGTGGTCTGGGGCAAACAGCTCCTAATCCGGTGCTGACTACTATCAAGTATTTCCGGGATGAATACGAAGCACATATTTTACATAAAAAATGCCCTGCAAAAGTATGTAAGGAATTATTGACATACACAGTTATTGAAGAAACCTGTACTGGATGTACTGTATGTGCTAAAAACTGCCCTACTAACGCAATTAGTGGAGAACGCAAGCAAATTCACTTTATTAATCAGGAGTTGTGCATACATTGCGGGGTTTGCTATTCAAAATGTAAATTTGATGCGATTGCTATAGAATAATAAATGATAAAAACAAAATCCGTCATATTGTATTTTTTTGTTTTCTCTACATTACTTTCCGGTAATGTATTTGGACAGCAATCTAAATTATATTCATTTGTTGATAGTATTTATGGAATTCTGATAGAATCACAAAAGAATTTCGAAAAAGGAATAGCTTACCTAAACATGATGAATGAGGAAGTAGAGTGTGAAAAAGCTATCGAAATCTATGACTTTTCTATTCCACTGCTTGATTCTTCTTACAAAATGATATTACAGATTGATACGATCAGGGAAATATTGAAATGTAAGGATATTTCGGTTAATGACAGTCTGATTCGACATAAATTTAACAATAAATCAACAGGCGATCTGGAAGTTGATTATGCAATTATATTGGATAATCTCGAAAGGTTTATCATAAGGTGCAAAGAAATATCAGATAATTTGAAAGAGTTGTTAAATGCTTCAAAAGGTCAGAGTGCATGGGGTATAAGTTGTAATCCGCATAAATTAAAATATGATGATTATCAATGGATTGAATTTGTCATGGATAGTTACTTAGGAATGTCTGAGTCAATGGAGATATATCTCAAAAAAATTAGAATTTGTAATGAATAAAAAGAATATTTGAAAATAGGTTTTTATGAATAAGATAAATGTAGTTCTAAACGGACAAAATGTTTCAGGGATTAAAGGAGAAACCATATTGCAACTATGCAGACGTCATGGAATTGATATTCCAACCCTTTGTCATGACGATCGTCTTGAGCCCTTCTCGTCCTGTTATGTATGTGTGGTGGAAATCAAAGGAATGAAAAACCTTCAACCATCATGCAGTACACGCATTACTGAAGGTATGGATATTGACACCGACAGTGTTAAAATTTACAAATCAAGAAAAGCTGCACTTGAACTGTTGTTAAGTAATCATTATGCCGACTGTGCTGCTCCCTGCAAACAAAAATGTCCGGCAGGTGTTGATGTACAAGGATATATTTCGCTCATCGAAAAAGGGCTTTACAGTGAAGCAATCGGTTTAATTAAAGAGGTCAATCCTTTGCCGGCAATCTGTGGTCGTGTGTGCGTAAGACCTTGTGAAGCTGCATGTCGCAGAAATCTGCTCGATGAAGGAACAGGAGTAGGTATCGATTATATGAAACGCTTTGCTGCTGATGCCGACCTTGCCTCGGATAATCATTTTATACCTGTAATGGCTCCTTCAACAGGTAAAAAAATAGCTATCATTGGCGCAGGTCCCGGTGGATTGTCTGCTGCATATTTCCTACAACAAAAAGGTCATCAGTGCGATATTTTTGAAGCAAATGCACATCCTGGTGGTTGGTTGCGTTATGGAATTCCTGAATATCGCTTACCAAACGACCTCTTAGATAAAGAAGTTTCCACTATAACCGAATTAGGAGTTAATATTTTCTACAATAAAAAACTAGGGGAAAACCTAAGCTATAAAGAGCTGAAAAAGGAATATGATGCTGTTATTCTCACCATAGGCAGCCAGAGAGGAACATTAATCGGTTGCGAGGGTGAAGATGCAGAGGGAATTTATTCAGGAATAGATTTTCTGAGAAATATGGAAATGACAGGTCAACGCTACAATTTCAAAGGAAAACGTATTGCTGTTATTGGAGGTGGCAACACTGCCATGGACTGCTGCCGTACTTCGATTCGCTGCGGCAGTACTGATGTTACAGTCCTCTACCGTAGAACAGAAGCCGAAATGCCTGCAAACCCGATTGAAATTCATGAATCAAAATTAGAAGGTGTAAAATATCATTTTCTGACTGCTCCGGTCAGGGTGAATCAAGATGGTAATGGAAAATTAAAATCAATTTCATTCATTCAAATGGAATTGGGTGAACCAGATGCCTCAGGAAGAAGAAGACCTGTACCAAAAGAAGGTTCTGATTTTGATATGGAATTTGATTTTGTACTGGCTGCCATCGGTCAAAAAACAGATATAAATTTTCTTAAAGATGTTAATGAAAATCTGGATGATAATACTACTGAACTGAAAGCAAACCGTTGGGGTGATATTGATTGCAATAAAGAAACCCTTCAAACCGGAGTACCTTCCATTTTTGCTGCCGGTGATGGTGTTTCAGGTCCTGCAACCATCATTGAAGCCATTGCTCAGGCAAAAATTACAGCTCATTCGTGCAACCAATTCCTGAATGGTGAAGTATGTGTTCCTGCTCCATTTGAATTTTTAAGCAAAAAAGACAACTTTAAAAAACAGATTCTGGAAGATTATGCAGGTAAATATGCACGTCAGATCAGAGAAGAAATGCCTGTTTTACCAGCTTCAGATCGTTTGAATTTCCTTGAAGTTGAACTTGGCTATGCCAGTGAAAAAGTAGCTAAAAATGAAAGTCATAGATGCCTTGAATGTGGTTGTACTGAATATTTTACCTGCGACCTAAAAAAATATTCCACTAACTACAATGTTAGTCAAAATAAATTTGAAGGTGAATTTAAAGAATTCAATATTGATTTTGTACATCCTTATATTGAAATTGATAACAATAAATGTATATTGTGTGCAAGATGTGTTCGTATCTGCAAGGAAGTTGTTGGAGCCAATGCGCTTGGCTTAGTAAATCGTGGTTTTGATACATATATTGCTCCTGCAATGGGCAATCGCTTACAGGATACAACCTGTGAATCGTGCGGATTGTGTATTTCAACCTGTCCAACTGGTGCCATTACCGAGAATGTTAACTTTAAACCAGGACCAGTAAAATTAGATATTGTTGACACAATATGTAATTATTGTTCTTTGGGATGCGAAATCAGCCTCCACCACAAAAACGCTTGTGTTATGAAAGTTACAGGCAAACCCAGCCTGATTAATCCAAATGGCAATCTGTGCCGCTACCCGAAATTCGGTTATAGCTATTTCAACAACAAAGAAAGAATTACAAAACCTCTGATTAAAAAAGATGATAAATTTGTTGAAATCAGTTATGAAGAAGCGTTTCGAATTATACATGACAAAATACTGAATGAAAAACCTGAAGCCAATGCATTTTATGGTGGAGCACGACTGACCAATGAAGAGCTTTACCTTGTTCAGAAATTGGCCAGAGCAGCTGCAAAAACAGGTAATATTAACAGTTTTCATTTTCTTCATGGCGATGATGGATACATCATGAACAGTCTTGCCAACGCACCATTTGAAGAACTCAGGCAAACCTCAAAAATATATGTGGTTGGTGCCGAACTCAATGTTGACAATGCAGTTGCCGGCTTTATGGTTAATCATGCAAGGGTAATGCGAAATGTTCCGGTAGAACTCATTTCAGAACATGCCGACAGCACTATGGATCACAAAGTGGATAGAATTCATTATGTCAAATCATATTACCACTTTATTAAAGCTGCTAACCATTACCTCCTGTCGAATGGACTTGAAAACATGTTATTTATTAACGACAATTGTGATAGTTTTGAAGATTATAAAACTAAACTATTAGCAGAAAATTATGATGAACTGTTAAAAAAATCGGGTATTTGCTGCAAAGAACACCTCGAAACTTTTGCAGAAGAATACAACCGTGAAATGAATGCCATTATTATCTATTCGGAAAAAGAAACCGGGCCAAATACCAGTTATGAACTGTTTAATCTGGCCATGATAACCGGCAAACTCAATAAAACAGCCAACGGTCTGATTGCATTGAAAGAAAAAAATAACACACATGGTGTACTTGATATGGGTGTTTGCAGTTCGCTTGGTGTCGGAAGCATTCCGATTAGTGATGCTGACCTTATTCATAAAATGAAAGAAGTCTGGCAAGTGAATGAAGTCCCCGAAATGCCTCCTCTTCGTCATCTTGAGCAATTACAAAACAATCAGATAAAAAATTTCTTTATTTTTGGTGAAGACCCCAAAGGCTGTGCTTTCGATAAAGAAATGGTTGACAAATGGTTTGAAAATGCCAACTTTATTCTGGTGATGGATTATTTTATGAGTGATACTGCCAAAGCTGCCAATTTAATTTTACCAGCTTCATTTCCAATCGAAAGTGGAGGTACTTTTACCAACACACAAAGGGTAATTCAGGAATTTCAACCTGTTTTCAATCCGAAAGTTGATATGCTGACCTATCAGCAATTAATTGCCATGCTGAAAACATTTGGGATTAATGGTCTGAATAGTCTTGAAGATGTAGCAGTTGAAGCATTTTCATTACTTCCCGCCCCCGATAATATCGAAAGATATTGCTTTACTTACACCGATCATGAAAGCAAGCTTAACCGCTTTTTTGACCATGGTGCAGATATGATTGTTAAAATTTTTGATGATGAGTTTAAAAGTGCTTTTTCAGAATAATTAAAATTGAATATTATGCAGGAATTTAATTCTATTAACGAAATATTGGATTTTGCCATACAAAACGAACAGAATGCTGTTGACTTTTACAACGAACTGGCAGAAATAGCCCGGTCGGAGGATATGAAATCTATTTTTTCTCAGTTTGCCAGAGAAGAAATGGGTCATAAGGCTAAATTACTGAAAATTAAAGAAGAAGGCATCATGACAATAATAACTGAGAAAGTTTTAGATTTAAAAATTTCGGATTTTGTTGTTCGAACAGAAGCCAAAGAAAACATGAGTTATGAAGAAGCTCTAGTGCTGGCAATGAAACGTGAAAAAGCTGCTTTCCGCTTGTATAGCAAACTTTCTGAAAAAATGGATAATGCAGAGTTACGAAGTATTTTCGAATCGCTTGCATTGGAAGAATCAAGGCACAAACTCAGATTTGAAGTCGAATATGATGAATATGTTTTGAGGGAAAATTGATGTAATCATTAAACCTTTGAAAATAAAGCATAAGAAAATTCCAAACCTCAAAGATTAGAGATGGTGGATATCTAATTTAACTCATCATCTTAAATACCACGAATTTTGCCTAAGATTATTTTTATGTCACAGGCATTAATAAACGGCTATCGCACTTATCTAAAACTCGAAAAGGGTTTATCATCCAATTCAGTTGCTGCCTACCTGGATGATATCAATAAGCTTTATGTGTTTACTGAAAACAAAAATCATGGTTTCAGCATTGAAAAAACCAATAAAGAAATTCTCAGGAGTTTTATTTTATGGATAAATGAAATGGGACTAGCTGCCAACTCACAAGCACGTATTATGTCGGGTATCAGGAATTTTTTCAGCTATCTGAAAGAAGAAAGGCTAATAGAAAAAAATCCTGTCGACCTGATTGACTTACCCAAAATTGCACGCAAACTGCCCGTTGTTCTATCTTTGGATGAAATTGACCTGATAGTTTCGCACATTGACCATTCAAGTCATGATGGTACACGTAACCGCTGCATGATAGAAGTACTTTACGGATGTGGTTTACGTGTAAGTGAGTTGATAGGTTTAAAACTATCTCAGATTTATTTTCAGCACGATTATCTGAGAATTATTGGTAAAGGAAACAAGGAAAGATTGGTTCCACTTGGTAATACTGCAAAAAAACACCTCGAACTTTATATTACTAGCATCAGACGACAGATTAATGTTGCAAAAGGGCATCAGGAATTTGTTTTTCTCAATAAATTCGGAAAACGAATCAGCAGGGTAATGGTTTTTATGATCATCAAAGATTTGTGTCAAAAAGCAGGAATTAAAAAAAATGTAAGTCCTCACACCTTCCGACATTCCTTTGCCACCCACCTGGTAGATGGCGGTGCCGATTTAAGAGCAGTACAGGAAATGCTGGGACATGCTTCAATCACAACCACTGAAATTTACACTCACCTTGATACGTCCTACCTTAAAGACACCATAATTCAGTTTCACCCAAGGTCATAGGCATTGTTTTTGAGTTATGCCGCTAAAAAATTATTCAGAAAAAATAATTTTCCTTTAATCTATCTTTGTGTTGAAAATAATTATTTGCTAATAATCACGAATTCAGCTTTTATAAAAAAAAATAATGGCATATAACAGTAATAAAATATACAAAACTCATTTTATCCGTCAGGTTTCAGATACAGTTTATGTAGTTCGTTTCGACAAGCATAATATCAGCTTTTTCCCCGGTCAACACATTTTATTGGGTATTGATGAAAAAAACATGCGTGAGTACTCGGTTTACAGTGGCTTAAATGAGGATTTTTTTGAAGTACTAATCAAAGAGGTATCTGATGGCAGTGTTTCAAAACAATTGCACAAACTTGAGCCAAATGACCCTGTTTTACTTGAAAATCCTGTTGGTTTTTTCAGAATAAATAAATCAGACATTGATAAAGAATTTTTATTTATTGCTTCGGGAACCGGTATATCTCCCTTTCACAGTATGATTAAATCATATCCTGAACTGAATTATCGCTTATTGCATGGTATTCCATACCTAAGCGAAAGCTATGATGCTGATGATTATGCTCCTGACAAACTCATTCGATGTACTTCTAAAACACAGGAAGGTGAATTTTCAGGAAGAGTTACCGACTGGTTAAGGCTGAATCATGTTAACAACAATACACTGGTATTTCTGTGTGGAAACAGCAACATGATACTTGAAGCAAGAGAAATTTTACTAAGCTCAGGTTTTCCGGTTGAGAATATAAACACTGAAGTGTATTTTTAAATGCAGAATACCAAGCTGATTTTTAAGATAATTACTTCGAAATCAACTCATTGAAAGAACTATCCTTGGAATAACAAAATAATCTTAATATTGAAAAGAAAAAATTAGTAATAAAACTTTGAAATACTTTCTACTTACACTAGGTTGTCAAATGAATGTATCGGATAGCGAAAGAGTTGTCAAGATATTACATGAATCCGGCTACAAACCTGCAAAAACAGAAGAAGAAGCTCATTTGCTCGGTATTTTAAGTTGTTCGGTACGTCAAAAAGCAATAGACAAAGTTTATTCACGCATTTCGAAATGGAATAAATGGAAAAATAAAAAAAATCTGCTCACTTTTGTTTCAGGCTGCATACTTCCTGAAGACAGGGAGAAGTTTTTAAAACTGTTTGATTTTGTTTTTCCGATGAGTGAACTCAATGAGTTTCCCGAAATGCTACGACAATACGGTGTAGTTACCTCTATGTCGTACAAAAATGCTGAAGACCTAATTCCTTCTGCATTGCCTTCTCAAACGGCTGTTAACCTGATGGAATGGAAAAGTATGAAGGAAATGAATATTCATATAAATGAATTCTGGGATATCAGGCCAGAACATGATTCAGAATTTGAGGCTTTTGTACCTATTCAAAATGGTTGCGATAAATTCTGCACATTTTGTGCAGTACCATACACCAGAGGAAGGGAAATTTCCCGATCGTCTGATGAAATATTGGAAGAGGTTGAAAATCTTGTGAATAACAATTATAAATCTATTACTTTACTTGGTCAGAATGTCAATTCTTATGGTCTGGATAAAGAAGGCTCAGAGCTTAGTTTTGCCGGATTGCTTAAAGAAATCGGTGAAATAGGAAATCGTTCAGGAAAAAAATTCTGGGTGTATTTTACATCACCTCATCCAAGAGATATGAATCAGGAAGTTATTGATGTAATAGCCCAATATGATTGTCTGGCCAAACAAATACATCTGCCATTACAATCAGGAGATGATGAGGTATTGATACGTATGAACCGCAAGCACTCTGTTTCACGATATCTTGAAATTACTAATTATATCAAAGAAAAAATGCCTCAGGCGACAATATTCACTGATATAATAGTTGGTTTTACGGGAGAAACCGAGGCTCAGTTTGAAAACACAAAAAAAATAATGGAGCAATTGTCATTCAATATGGCATATATTGCCATTTATTCGCCACGTCCGGGTGCAGCCAGTTCACGTTGGGTGGATGATGTTGACCACCTGAAGAAAAAAGAAAGATTGCATATTTTATCGGCAGTTTTAAGAAAAAAATCGCTTGAATACAATAAAAAACTCATTGGTAATAATATTACTGTTCTTGTCAAAGGAAAAGACCGCAAAACAGGCTATTTATCAGCCTATACTGAAGGACGAATAGTCGCACGATTTGCATCTGACAATGAAAATCTGATTGGCAAAATGGTGGATATCAATATTACTTCTGCGTCTGAGTTGTCAGTCGAAGGAAAATTAATTTGAAAATGAATCAATCAGACAAAAATCTTCAAACAAAAAAAATAGCCTTTAAAACATTAGGGTGCAGGCTAAATCAGTTTGAAACCGACAGCATAGTTTCGCAGTTTCATCAGGCAAAATATCAGATAGTTGACTTTAATGACGATGCCGATGTTTATGTAGTCAACACTTGTACTGTAACCAATCACAGCGATGCCAAATCGCGTCAGGCTTCAAATTTCGTTAAAAGAAAAAATCCTGATAGTATTTTAGTACTTACCGGTTGTATGGTTAATCATTATAAAAGCAATCCTGAAAACTTTAAAGATGCCACCTACTTTATTGATAATGAGCATAAAACAAGTATTTTCAATATTGTAGATGCACATTTAAATAATGAAATAATATCACCCGACAACCTGATTCCCTCAAAATTTGGTTTTCAACCTGCAGCGAAAACATTACATACCAGAAGTTTCATAAAGATACAGGATGGATGTGATAACTTTTGCACTTTTTGTATAGTCCCAACTGTAAGAGGCAGAGCAATAAGTCGTTCAGCAAATGAAATTCTTGACAACATTCACAAAGTTCTGGACTATGGATATAAAGAAATTGTACTGACTGGCGTCAATATTGGCAGATACGAATATGAAAACATTAATTTTGAAAAGCTTCTTGCCAAAATCTGTGATTTGGACAGAGAATTCAGGATAAGAATTTCATCTATAGAGCCAGATGGTTATGGTAATGCTTTTTTCGATTTGCTGAAACATCCTAAAATATGTCCTCATCTGCATCTTTGCCTGCAAAGCGGGAGCGACAATATTCTGCTTCAAATGAGGCGTATGTATTCATTAAAGGAATACCTCAATATCATTGAAAAAATACGAAAAAATATTCCTGATTTTAATTTCACTACCGACATTATGGTTGGATTTCCGGGAGAAACAGAGCAAGATTTTGAACAATCATTAAAAGTTATTAAAGAAGTAGGCTTCAGTCATATCCACACATTTAAGTATTCGGTCAGAAATGGGACACGTGCTGCAAGAATGGAAAACCAGATACCGGAAAAAGTTAAAACTGAACGCAGTAAGCTTGTCAGAGAGATTGCTGATGAAAACAAAGAACAGTATTACAAGACTTTTATCGGCAAAGAACAAACTGTTTTAACAGAAAAAGTCAGTAAAAACGGAATAGTGAAAGGTTATGGACAACACTTTATCCCACTATCTTTTAAATCTGAAATAACTCAGGCAAATTCATTTGCAAAAGTGTTGATTAATTCCATAGATAAAGGGAAAGATATCAAACTAATAGGAACTGCAATTGACTGATTACAAAATGTAAAAATCTTGTAATTTTGTAATCTAATGAAAAAGCTGACAACATATTTGATTTATTGTCTGAGCGGACTTATGCTGATTTCCTGTGCCGAATCGGGATGCCCGGGTGGGATGTGTGCCCCTAGTCATTATTATGCCAGCCCTAAGAGTATCTGGTCAATGGGTACACCCAATTATAATAAAAGAAAATCATATGGTAGCAGAGGTAGGAGGGTAAGAACTCATTACAAAAGTCCTCAGAGGCGAAGAAATATTGAATACAGCCCGAGGTATGATTTTTCAACCCGCAATAGAGGTGGAAACATTGAAGGAGGCACTTTCAGATCGGGTTACAGATATAAAAAATCAGCTAATATTGAAGGTGGAACATTTCGTGGTGGTTACCGTAACAGACGGACAGCCAACATTGAAGCTGGAACATTTAAGACCAAAGGCGGTTATAAAAGGGTGGCTAATATCGAAAGCGGTAGTTTTGGCTCTAATAATCAGAAATTCAGCTATGTAAATATAGAGAATGCCCCATTTAAAAACAGACGCACAGCTAAAAAAAGAACTTCGAAATTTCAGAAAGCCATCAAATATAAAGAGCCCAAAAACAAGTCAAAAGATTCGAAATACGGACTTTTCCCTGCCGAAATTGAAGGCTATGAGAGACGTGAAACGATATATAAAAAACGTAATACCAAACCTCAGAAACCAGGTCATGGTGTTAAAAAGATTGAGGAATAAGAAATCAAACAGTTCTCAATAGCCAAACCTGGCAAATAAATCAGAACATATATTTATAAAAAAATGCCGGTCTCAAAGTTTTGAGACCGGCTAAAAACACATTATGAAAAAACTACTTTACTTCTTCAAAATCAACATCTTTTACTTCTCCATCCTGAGGAGGGTTTTGCTGTTGATTAAAGTCTTGTTGTGGATTGCTACCTCCGCCCTGTTGCTGCTGTGCATTATACATATCCTGCGAAGCTGCCTGCCAAGCAGTATTCAATTCTGCCATTGCAGTATCAATTGCAGTTAAATCCTGTAATTTATGCGCTTCTTTCAGCTTGTTGTTGGCATTTTCAATAGCTGATTTTTTATCAGCAGGAATTTTATCACCAAACTCACTCAATTGTTTATCAGTTTGAAAGATTAGGCTGTCGGCCTGATTTATTTTTTCAACTCTTTCTTTTTCTTTTCTGTCGGCTTCAGCATTTTGTTCTGCATCGGCTTTCATTCTTTCAATTTCTTCTTTAGTAAGTCCTGATGATGCTTCAATTCTGATTTTTTGTTCTTTTCCTGTTCCTTTGTCTTTAGCTGTAACATTCAGAATACCATTGGCATCAATGTCAAAAATAACTTCTATTTGAGGAACGCCACGTGGTGCGGGTGGAATACCATCCAGAATAAAACGTCCAATTGTTTTATTATCTTTTGCCATTGGTCTTTCACCTTGCAAAACATGGATTTCAACAGAAGGTTGCTGATCAGCAGCAGTACTGAAAACTTCACTTTTCTTGGTAGGAATAGTAGTATTGGCAGAAATCAGTTTTGTTGAAACTCCCCCCAATGTTTCAATTCCTAACGAAAGCGGAGTTACGTCTAGCAATAGAACATCCTTTACTTCACCGGTAAGCACACCACCCTGAATAGAAGCTCCAACGGCTACAACCTCGTCAGGATTAACACCTTTACTTGGCTCTTTTCCGAAGAAATCTTTTACAATTTTCTGAATGGCAGGAATACGGGTTGAACCTCCTACTAAAATTACATTATCAATTTGAGAAGCACTGAGACCTGCTTCACGCATTGCAAGTCGGCAGGGTTCAATTGTGGCTTGAATAAGATGATCTGTCAGTTGTTCAAATTTAGCACGTGTCAGTTTTTTAACCAAATGCTTAGGTATGTTGTCAACTGCTATGATGTATGGTAAATTTATTTCTGTTTCTGAGGAACTTGAAAGCTCAATTTTAGCTTTCTCAGCAGCTTCTTTCAAACGTTGAAGCGACATTGGGTCTTTTGCAAGGTCAACATTTTCATCTTTTTTAAACTCATCAACTAACCAGTCAATAATGCAATGGTCAAAATCGTCTCCTCCAAGATGAGTATTTCCGCTGGTTGATTTTACTTCAAAAACTCCATCCCCAAGCTCAAGAATACTGATATCGAAAGTACCTCCACCAAGGTCATAAACAGCTATTTTCTGATCTGTTGTTTTTTTATCAAGTCCGTATGCAAGAGCTGCAGCTGTTGGTTCATTGATAATACGCAATACTTTAAGACCTGCAATTTCACCTGCTTCTTTGGTAGCCTGACGCTGTGCATCATTAAAATAAGCAGGAACTGTAACAATCGCTTCATTGACTGTTGTTCCAAGATATTCTTCAGCAGTTTTTTTCATTTTCTGCAATACCATAGCAGAAATTTCCTGCGGAGTATAGAGTTTACTTCTGATATCTACCCTGCATGTATCGTTTTGTCCTTTAACAACTTTATAACTTACTCGGCTGCGTTCAGAAGCCACTTCTTCAAAACGGTTACCCATAAATCTTTTTATTGAAGATACTGTATATGCAGGATTGATGATAGCCTGACGTTTGGCAGGATCACCAACTTTTATTTCACCATTTTCAAGAAATGCCACTACAGAAGGAGTTGTTCGTTTACCTTCACTATTTTGAATAACTACCGGTTGGTTTCCTTCCATAACAGAAACACATGAGTTTGTAGTGCCTAAGTCTATTCCTATAACTTTTCCCATTTTATTTTGGTTTATTATTTTTTATTGATTTGGTTTGATGGCTTTCAATGGATATGCCAAAAGCTTTTTGCAAGTCAAATCAACTGTTTATGTAGGTAAAAATGACAATTAGTCAGTTATCTGATAAAATTCAGGTCTCTTGTTTTGTCATTAGCCTGCAGCTCAAGCAGCATGGTAGGTGTAATTCTGGCAGAAACTATATTCTGATTTCTGGAGCTAAAAACACCTAAACCATTGTTAATATTAGTATATTCGGGTTTTTTCTGAACAATACCAATTGATGGTTTGTTGACATTTATATAGTTATATATTTCTTTACCTCCGGCTGAATATTTAAAATCTATGCGTAAAAATTCACGATTAACTTCATAATTAACTGGAATATTATCTTTAAGAAAATTATAAAAAGCTTCTCCGCTAATTTTCACAGTCATTTCTACCTGTTCGTTGAGTTTCGAAGGGAAATAAGATAAAACTATAGGCCAGGTAATCATTTTTTTGACTTTATCTTCAGGTTTATCAACTGGAAATTCGCTATACCATATTTCAGCCACTACATCATAAAAGTAGGCATTTACACCACTCACCCATTTAAATTCCAAATCGGTTTTCGAAGTAATGGTAATTTTATTCCCGGGTTTTGGGAAATAAGAAGTAATGTTTCCGACAATGGGTGTTTCTGAATAAATAACCTTTCCGCTAACTGTATTGGTAATGACTAATTTATAAATTGCTTTTGGGTCTAATACTGTATTTGGCTCAGTTACCCATAGGTATTGATTTTTATTGGCAAAAATTCCACTGTCTTTTGAATTATTAGCTACTTTCTTCAAAATAATATCATTGGCAGGATTATGCTGACCGTTTTTCCAAATTTCAAATCTGACAAATAAAGAATCTTTATAATTTGTTGAATCAGGATTTTGTGCCAGCATAAAAGCATCATTTTTTTCATTAATAAATGCTCGGTTTATTCTCACATAATGAATACTATCGGCTTCGTTGCTATTGAGCAGGCAGTAAACTATGGTAATATCCTTCCATTTGGCATTGATTTGAAAATCGTCCTTGCAGGAGTTGGAGCTCATAAAAACTAAAAATATCAGAACGATAGTCAGGAACCGTATCATAAAATTGATGTAATATTAAATCTTTTTGTAATATTTGCAGATGCAAAATTAGTTTATTTTGATGAGAAAATTCATTTTATTTTTACTAATAGGCCTTAGTTTTTCAAGTTTTAGTCAGGAAATTAATCCTGAGTTTTTTAATAAAATCATTTTTTCAACTGAATTTAATGCTTCAAAAGACACAAAATTATGGCCTTTGGCCAGCGATGAAGATGATTTATTGCTGATTGGAAACGGGAAATATATTATTGAACGTAAAAACACTCAGAAAGACAAATTTATTTTTCCAAACTGGTCAAATCTGTATCCGAATTACGAACTGAATGTTTCGTTTACTATGGAAAATCTCATTAGTCCGTTACAAAATATTGGCATTTGTTTTCATTTCAACAAAGAAAATGAACAAGGTTTTGTAATTGAATTCAGTAAAAGCAAACAATTTCGTATTCGTCAAATTCAGGAAAACGGATTAATCAAATATATAAGCGGTGAAAATGCAAACAACAGTTGGAAAAAATCAGGATTTTTACTGACCAAAGGGGAAGTTAATGATATTAATATTTTGTCAAGTGGCAACAGGATTGAGATTTATATCAATAATTATTTTTCTTTTGCCTTTGAAACAGAACTTAAGTATCAAACAAGAAACTTTGGATTATTTACAACTAGAGCAACAAAAGCCACATTCACCCGTGTTCAACTTTTAATTAATCACAAAGATCAGGGCAAATATGACCATGTAACTGACATAACTGAAGATCATAAAAAAACTGACAATCAAATTGTTGAAAATACAAATCCTGACACTGAAAAGCCAAAAGAAACAGATAACACAAATAAAACTGAAAATACGGCTGAACTTCAAACTGCTTTGGCTTTAATAGTGAAACTAAAAAATGAACTGACAGAAACTCAAAAGCAGCTTGAGAATCAAAAACAAATCACAGATAAATGTAAACAAGATAATGTGGTTTTAAACGAATTTATCGCAAAAAATCTTGACAATAAAAGCCAAACCCGAATTTCAGAACTTGAAAAAGAAAACGATGCCTTAAAAGATCAGATTGCCCGTCTTAAAACAGAAAATGCAACATTAAAAGATTTCAAAGCCTTCTATTTAAATCAGAACAAGGAAAAGGATATTGTTAACTTTTTATACGAAGAACTAAAAAAGCTGGAAGAAAAAAATGCCAGCTTAAGCCGACAGGTGGAACAATTGCAAAACCAGTTAAAATCACCAAAAAAATAAATATGTCTGTAAATAAAAGAATATATAGCCGCATAACAACCAAAGTACTTCAACAGATGAAGGAAAAAGGTGAAAAAATTGCCATGCTCACCGCATATGATTTTACTATGGCAAGTATTATTGACAAAGCAGGAATTGATATTATCCTCGTTGGCGATTCAGCCTCAAATGTTATGGCTGGTTATAACAGTACTTTACCTATTACCCTAGACCAGATGATCTATCATGCTGCATCAGTTGTTCGTGCTCAGGTAAAAGCTTTAGTAGTAGTAGATATTCCTTTCGGATATTATCAGGGCAATTCAAAAACTGCATTAGATTCGGCAATACGCATTATGAAGGAATCAGGTGCACATTGTGTTAAATTAGAAGGTGGCGAAGAAATAAGGGAATCAGTTGAGCGAATTATCACTGCAGGAATTCCTGTAATGGGGCATCTGGGGTTAACTCCTCAATCTATTAATAAGTTTGGATCCTATACAGTAAGAGCAAAAGACAAATATGAGGCTGACAAATTGTTGAATGATGCAAAAATATTAGAACAAAGTGGCTGCTTTGCTTTAGTACTTGAAAAAATACCGGCAAAACTTGCAGAAATTGTTACCAATACTATAACAATTCCAACAATTGGCATAGGAGCAGGGACAAATGTAGATGGTCAGGTGCTTGTTTTTCATGACATGATTGGTTTAACTACCGATTTTTCACCTCGCTTTTTAAGACGCTATGCACGCCTGGAGCAAATCATCAACGAATCAGTACAACAGTATATTCATGATGTTAAAAGTCGTTCATTTCCAAACGAAAACGAGCAATACTAATTATTCCATTTTCATCCTGAAAAATTATAACAATACTTTTGTGCTTTTTACGTTTAAAAAGCATGCACAAACGTATTTTAATCAGCTGCCTCTTATTATTTTCTACTCATTACCTGTATTCACAGAAAAGTTTTGCCGACAAATTATCTGATGCTGCCATTCAATTGACTTTTCAAACTGTTGAATACGATCCATCATACTACTGCATACCTTACCCAAACGGGGATGTACCCGCTAATAAAGGAGTTTGTACCGATGTGGTTATCAGAGCTTACCGATTGCTTGGTATTGACTTGCAAAAACTTGTTCATGAAGATATGACATTGAATTTCAGTAAGTATCCAAAAATTTGGGGATTAAGTCAGCCTGATAGAAATATTGACCACCGCAGAGTACCCAATTTAATGACATTTTTTACTAGAAAAGGGCAGGTAAAAACGATAAGTGATAATCCTAAAGATTATTTACCCGGAGATATTGTATGCTGGGAACTGGCAACAGGAGTTCTGCACATAGGTATTGTTGTTAATAAAAGATCGGGTGATGGGAAAAGATTTCTTGTTGTTCATAATATTGGGTGGGGTCAGGTTATGGAAGATTGCCTTTTTGATTACAAAATTATAGGACACTATACCTTCATCAATTGAATTCAAAGTAAAACAGTATTACAAAGCAGATTATCCTACTTAATACATAAAATTTTATTCCTGTTTCAGGCTAAATAGTCTGTTTTTCCTCAATAAATTCTTCTTTTAAAATAACACCGACATTCTTTGAACCATCAATACGAATCTTTACAGGATTTTTAAATACGACATGACGTACAAATTTATCCTCATATACAATTTCTTTTGAATTCAGATAATCCAGATCAAATAAACCATCTTTTATGTAAGGGTTAATAGTGAAATAACCAACTCTGAAAGATGTCAGATTCTGAAAGAAATGAGTACCCTGACTTGGGTCAATCCGGTAATTAGACAAACCTGATTCAACAATAATTCTGGCATGACTGATTTGAGCCCATTTTACAGGAATACCAAGCCAGGGATCGCTGCTTCCCCAACGTCCCGGACCAACTAGTATATAATTTTTGCCTGCTTTTCCAAATTCAATATTAAGTTTTTCAATTGTCAGAGCAATATCATTATTGCGAGCAGCATCAAACGATTCAGGTTTCACATATACCAAATCGGTTATATTATTGATCATTCCATTGCCTAATGCAGAATTACTGTAAATAATACAATCACTCTCAGAAATGGCTTCAATATTACAATTTAATTTATCATCGGTTTGAACAATTGGCCTGATTTGCAGAAAGTTAAATACTTTCGGGTAACCTTTAGGGACATTCAAATTAAAAGCAAATTCAATTTCGATTGGCTTATTCATTTCATGCTGTCCAGTTTCTAATAACAAACTAAGAATTTCTGCCAGAGGAAAAGCGTGATGATTTAAAATAGGGGAAAAAGTTACTATAAATTTCCCGTTCTGATGCATTCCATCCCGTAAAATGTCGTTCTGATAATCGTAAGTTGAAACGGCATATTTCA
>Ga0209835_1000823_pt1 | contig 18996 bp, 17 predicted proteins | sample LakKivwa52mmetaG_FD_184138 | JGI IMG/M metagenome (GOLD analysis project Ga0209835, IMG submission 184138) | Anoxic lake water microbial communities from Lake Kivu, Rwanda to study Microbial Dark Matter (Phase II) - Lake Kivu water 52m metaG... | ecosystem: Environmental > Aquatic > Freshwater >...
GAGCAATTATCGATACCTTTGATACCGAAGAGGAATTGAACCAGGTGGAGTCAACTCACCGGGGCGCCTATGCCGGAGGTTATGCCAAACTGAAGTTGGCCCAGATGGCAAAAAAATGGGGCTATGATCCAATCGCCAGAAAGATGTTAAATGAACTGGAGAAGGAGTACCCTGGAATGGACTATGTTGGCCAGGCCAAAGAGGTCTCCCAATCGATTTCTATCCCCAAAAAATCAAAATACTTAGTCGGGATGATCCTGCCTCTGAGCGGAATCCAGAAGCCCTTCGGCGAGAAGGCATTGCAGGGAATTCGGCTGGCCTTAAAAGAGAAAGAATCACGGGATAAGACTCCTCTTATCTCTCTGGTGGTGCGTGATTCCAAGGGAAGTCCATCAGAAGCTGAAAAGGCAGTGGAGGAACTGGCGAAAACAGAAAAGGCGTTAGCTATCATCGGCCCTCTCCTCAGCGCAACAGTGGACAGGGCGGCAAGAAAAGCTCAACAACTAAAAGTTCCTCTCATCAGCCTTTCTCAAAAGGAACCCGCTTCCGTAAAAGGAGAATTTATCTTTCAGAATTCACTGACTCCACCGGATCAAGTTCAAAGACTTGTGGCTTTTGCCGTCAGGGAACTGGAGCTTCGCACCTTTGCCGTTTTTTACCCCAACTCGCCCTATGGATTCCATTTCAAGAATCTCTTTAATCAGGAGGTTTCCCGGATGGGCGGTAAGGTTTTAGGCACGGTGGTCTATCAGGAGGAACAGACCGATTTCCGCCAGGAGATCAAAGGTTTTTTTAAGGTGGAGACCATCCAGAAGCAGGAGGGAACAAAGAGAAAGGAGGAGGAATTTAAACAGGGCCTCTCCGTGGATGGACTCTTTATCCCGGACACACATGATCGCGTGGGCACAATCCTTTCTCAGATGGCGTACTACGATATTAAGGGAACCACCTTTTTGGGAACAAATGCATGGAATGGCCCTGGCCTCATCACCCTTTCAGGGAAAGGAGCCGAAGGCGCCATTTTCGTGGACGCCTTTTCAAAAATCCTCCACGTCAAGAATTTTGTCGAAGAATTTCAAAAAGAGTACAATCGTGAACCAGAAACCCTTGAGGCGATCTGTTACGATGGAGCAAGGTTCCTGATGGAGATCCTCCAATCCAAATCGCCCTCTTCTCCTTCTGAATTGAAGGAAGAGCTTCGCAAATTTTCCCTCTTTCAGGGGGTTTCAGGTCTAAAAGGGTTTAGAGAAGATGGGAAGGCCATTCGAGCCCTCTCCATTTTGAGAGTGAAAAACGGCCAGATCGAACACTTCTCGCCTTAATTCCCCTCGTCCCCCTCAACCAATTGAGTAATTGAGTGGGGTCACCCATTTATCCTCTAAATTACCTATAACGCTCCAAATACCGTTCCAATCGGTTCATCCCCTCCACAATATTCTCCATTGAATTGGCGTAGCAGAATCGGAGGTATCCCTCTGCGTTCGTCCCGAAATCAATGCCAGGCGCCACACCTACCTTGGCTTCCTGTAAGATGTCAAAAGCCAAACGGTAGGAGTCCTTTGAAAACCGTTTGGCATTGGCTAATATATAGAAGGCCCCCGTCGGCTCAACCGTAATTCCAAACCCTAATTCTTTCAACCTTGGAATCAGGAAACGCCTCCGTTGGTCATAGGTCTCTCTCATCTTCTTGACATCCTTCTCCGCCTTTTTCAGGCCTGCCAGGGCCGCCCACTGGGAAAAGGAGCTGGCGGAGATGAAGAGGTTCTGCTGGATTTTTTGCATCGGCCGGATAAATTCTTTCGGTGCAATCAGATATCCCAGCCTCCATCCGGTCATCGCATAGAGCTTTGAAAACCCATTGATGACAAAGGCCCTGTCCGTGAATTCAAGAATGGAATGCTCCTCGCTTTCATAGACCAGTCCATGGTAGATTTCGTCGGAGATGATATAAGGAGATAATTCGGCAATCCTTTTCATCCTCTCCCCGGACATAATGTTTCCGGTTGGATTGGAAGGAGAATTAATCATAATCCCTTTGACTTTCGGGCTCAGTTTCTCCCCGATCATCTCCGGAAGATACTGAAACCCCTCCTCCTCTAAAACCTCGACAAAGATTGGAACCCCATCCACAAAACGGATGATATTGGGATAGCACGGGTAATACGGATTGGAGAGAATGACCTCATCCCCGGCATCCAGTAAAGCCGAAAAGAGGAGAACCATCGCTGGCGAGGTCCCTGAAGCCACCAGGATCTGTTCGGGTGATATTTTTACTCGATACTTCTTCCAGCAATCCTCTGCGATGGCTTCTCTTAACTCGATGAGGCCCATGCTGTGTGTGTAATGAGTCTTCCCATCGCAGATCGCCCGATAGCCCGCTTCATTGATACATTCCGGAGTGTCGAAGTCCGGCTCCCCCACTTCGAGATGGATGATAGACTCTCCTCTTCTCTCCAGTTCCTGCGCTTTCTCCAGGACATCCATCACAATGAATGGCGGAATCTCCTGTGCTTTCTTTGAGATCATGTTGTAGTGGAACCTCCCCCCTCACCCCCGCTCTCTCCCGCGAGAGACTGTGTCGTAATAATGATTTTGTCACCCTGAATTAATTTCAGGGTCTCGTAAGTATTTGATTCTATTAGATGCTGAAACAAGCATGACATTTTTTACCATTTCCCCTATTACGACACAGTCCGCGAGGGTAGAGGGCAGGGGTGATTATTTGGAATTTGGTGCTTATTCGAATTGAATCCCCTTTCTTCATCTTTAACATCTTCTCGGCATTTCCTTCCCTGACAGCAATTTCTAAACATCCCCCGCTTCCGAAGAGGGCGATCGGTTCGTTCTTCTTCCCTTCCCAGTATCCATCTTTTAAACCTTTGATGATTCCTTTCCCAGCCTTGATCAGAAATGGCCGGCCTTGGATAAATTGGGAGAATCCTTCCCGGCCGATATTGGTAATAAGATTCCCGAAGGAATCGATATGAATCACCTCGCCAATCAAGTTCATTCCTCTCACGATCGGTTCTGGAAAGTTTAGGGTTTTCAATGAATCGATCCTTCTTCCAAAAGCCTTGGGTGAAATACCAAGGGTTAAATGACCTGCTACAGGTGCAAAGATATCCCTTCCATGAAAGGTTTGACTAATTTCTGGGAGAAAGAAACGCTTTTCGGTCAGGACATAGGTCTCTCGTATTTTCTCTTTCCGGAGGACAAGGCTGAAGAGGCCGTTGTCAGGACCTACAAAGAAGAAATGATCCGTTACAATCAGAATTGGGGCCCTTGCTCCCCCCACCCCCGGGTCCACCACGGCCAGATGGATTGTCCCTTCAGGAAAGTAAGAGAAGGCATGAGCAAGAACGAAGGCTCCCGCCATGATGTCCTGGGGGTGAATGTGATGACTGATATCCATTACCTTACAGCGTGGATTGATCCCCAGGATCACCCCTTTCATCGAGGCAACATAATAATCCTTTGTCCCGAAATCGGTGAGCAGTGTAATGATAGGGTGTTTCATCTAAAACCAAAATCCTTTTGGGTTAAGGTCAAGGCAAGGATGCCCGTTTTGTTTTTCGGGTAAAGGCAAGGGTTTTAATTTTCAACCCTCACCCATTGACCTTTCACCAAACTGGCTTCATAGCCCTGACCTCTTCACATAACCCAACAGGTCATTATTATTTTACAACGGTGTTCACTCTGCAACGAAGGATTGCCTTCTTAAAGGGTCTTCGGAGGATTCCCTTCTCTGTGATGATGGCCTGAATGAGTGAATGTGGAGTGACATCAAAGGCGGGATTGTATACTTTAACCCCTCCTGGAGCGATTCTTCTTCCAACGATATGAGTAACCTCTTCCCCTGCCCTCTCTTCAATTGGAATGTCCCTCCCCGAGAAGAGGCCGAAGTCAAAGGTGGAAGTCGGAGCCGCCACATAAAAAGGGATCCGATGCCAGTTTGAAAGCACGGCGAGGCTGTAGGTTCCGATCTTATTGGCCGTATCCCCGTTTCGGGCAATCCGATCCGCTCCAACCACAACGAGAGTGATCTCCTTTTTCTCCATCAGCGATCCGGCCATGTTGTCTGTGATCACGGTGCAGGGAATCTTTTCCTGAATCAGTTCCCAGGCCGTCAATCTCGCTCCCTGGAGCAAGGGTCTGGTCTCATCTACATAGACATGAAATCTCTTCCCCTCATCCCGGGCTGCCCGGATCACTCCCAGGGCTGTCCCATAGCCGGCGGTAGCCAGGCCGCCGGCATTGCAATGGGTGAGCACCCCGCTGCCATTTTGAATGAGGATCTTACCATTTTCTCCAATCTTTCGGTTGACCTTCAGGTCTTCCGTGTAGATCCGGAGAGCTTCTTTTTCCAATCTTGACTTCAAACCCTCCACACCTTCAGATTGAAATTGATCGAGCATTGCCCTCATTCGTTCGATGGCCCAGAAGAGGTTGACGGCAGTGGGTCTGGTCTCCCCCATCAGATGGCAGACCTTTTCCACCTCTCTTCTAAAAATCTCTGGGCGGTTGGATCGGATTTTCTTTGCAGCCAGGGCAATTCCCATGGCTGCGGCAACGCCGATCGCCGGCGCACCCCGGATGGCCATGTTCCGTATGGCTTGTGCTACGGAAGAGGCATCCCGGCAATTGAGGTAACGGACCTCTTGAGGAAGCTTCCTCTGATCAAGAAGCCTTATATGGTCACCTTTCCACTCGATGGTTTTGAATTTCATAATGTGATTACACCTATGACCAAGGGCCGATTACGCAGATTTCTACTCAACCTCAACCTTAACCTCAGCCTTTTAGTTTCTTCCGGAGCAATTCATTGACCAGTTTTGGGTTGGCTTTTCCTTTTGTCTCCTTCATCACCTCGCCCACGAGGAAGCCGAAGACCTTTTCCTTTCCATTCCGGTAGTCTTCCACCAGTTTCGGGTTGGCCTGAATCACTTTTTCGATCACCCGATCGATCTCACCTGTGTCAAGGATCTGAACCCATCCTTTTTCCTTGACGATCTCCGCAGGCGCGAGGCCAGTCCGGTACATCTCCTCAAAAACATCTTTTGCAATCTTTCCGCTGATCGTTCCATCTTTTAACATATGGAGCATTTCCGCCAGATGTTTTGGCGTGACACGGCATTGATCGATTTCCCTTTCGTCCCGCTTCAACTCTCTGAGAAGGTCTCCCATCATCCAGTTGCTCACCGTTTTCGGTTCAGGAAAGATAGAAACACAGTCCTCAAAATAGTTGGCCATCGCCTTTGTGGAGGTCAGAATCTCGGCATCGTATTCGGGAATCTTATAATCCTGCACAAATCTTTCCTTCTTCTGGTCAGGTAGTTCCGGAAGGCTCTCTCGTATCTCTTCGATCCATTTCTCATCGATCCTCAGGGGAACGAGGTCCGGATCGGGGAAATACCGGTAGTCGTGAGCCTCCTCTTTCCCTCTCATCGAAATGGTAATGTTCTGGTCTGTGTCCCAGAGCCTTGTCTCCTGGACAACCCTTTCCCCATCTTGCAAAGCTCCTATCTGACGCTTGATCTCATACTCCAGCGCCTTTTCTACATGACGGAAGGAGTTCATATTTTTCAATTCGGTCCTCGTCCCCAATTCGGTCTGGCCTTTAGGACGGACCGAAACATTGGCGTCGCACCGAAACGTCCCTTTCTCCATATCCCCTGTGCAAACCTCCAGGTACTGAAGAATGGCCCGAAGCCTCCTCAGGTATTCGCCTGCCTCCTGGGGCGAACGGATATCGGGTCCGCTCACAATTTCAACGAGAGGAACGCCGGTTCGGTTGAAATCGACATAACTGAATGGCGCTGTTTCAGGCGTCTCACCATGCTTTAACTTCCCCGCATCCTCCTCCATATGGATTCGAATGATACCGATCCGTTTCTTCTCTCCCTGAATCCTGATCTCAATATACCCGTGTTCCGCGAGAGGATATTCATACATCGAAATCTGATAACCTTTGGGAAGATCCGGATAGAAATAGTTCTTCCGGGCAAATACGCTATGGGAGACAATCCGGCAGTGGGTAGCCAGACCTAGCTTAATCGCAAATTCGACAGCCTTCCGGTTGATAACCGGAAGAGATCCGGGCTGACCCGTGCAGACCGGACAGGCCTGGCTGTTGGGCTCTTCCCCAAATGCAGTGGAACAGCCGCAAAATATTTTTGATCGGGTCAGGAGTTGGGCATGGACTTCCAGCCCAATGACAGGTTCATACTCCACAATTATCTCCTATCGTTAAATATTCGACAAAATTCTAGTCAAAAATATTCGGAATTATTGGCATCACCTTTTGTCATTCCTGCGGAAGCAGGAATCCAGGATTTTCTTCGTTCGATTTTTTCTGGATTCCCGCCTTTGCGGGAATGACAGGACTCATTGACCAGTGTTAGAGATAAATTCTTAGATTTCCACGTGTAAAATTATAATAAACACCGCTCCTTGTCAAATTGAGAGCTCTGAAAAACTACTTTTCGCTCTCTGTAATCAGAGATTTCTGGACTTTTTCGGAAATCTCAAATTTCAGAATCTCAAATTTCAGCATCTCAAATTTCAGAATTGACAAACCAGCGGGATTCCTTTACTTTAAACCCGATGTTGAAAAAGGTCCCGATCCCATCTTCCTTCTCCATTACTGAAAAAGGAAAGACCTGTCTTCTCCTCTACAAAGATTATAAGGAGAGCCTTCTTCGTCAGGGAATCGAAGACCTCAACACGTTCTTCAAAATCCATCTACCGACAACTAAATATTTAAACGGCAGAACTCCTCACCCCTCCATACCCATCCAGGACGGAAGGAGAATGGTGGTACGTAAATATTCCCATGGCGGCCTTTTAAGGTTTTTCAATCGAGACCTCTTCCTTTTCGGGGCAAGGTCCTTCAAAGAACTTTCTTTGACCGAAGAGATTCGATCCTCAGGTATTCCAACGATTCAACCCATCGGTGCGATTCATCAAATTATTTTCTGGCCATTCTACCGGGCCTATCTCCTCACCCTGGAGATTCAACATGCTAAAAATCTGATCCAGTATTTTCAGGAATATGGATCCCCCCCTTCTCGCGAACCCCTCATCCATAAACGGAAAACAATCCGGGCCGCAGGCGCTCTCCTTCGACAATTTCACCAGAAAGGTTTTTACCACCGAGACCTTCAGCTTAAAAACCTTTTGGTGGTCGGAGATCAGGTTTTAATCATCGACTTTGACCGGTCTTGCCGGAAAAAAGCTCTTTCCGTTAGAGATAGGGGGAAAAACCTTCTCCGCCTCAATCGTTCCGTTGAAAAGTGGAAACGCTTCGGCCTGCCTGTCACAAGGACAGACCGCTGGCGTTTTTTGATAGCTTATGCGGGGGGAGACCAGGAAATCTTAAGGGCAGTACGAAAAGCCCTCCGGACATACTCCATTGGTCTCTTCTTCCATCGAATTGGCTGGATGATCGAAAAAATAGCAAGGAGTTCGGAGTTCGGAGTTCGGAGCAAACCGCCTTGACTACGAACTCCCTGCCTGCGGCAGGCAGGCGGACTCATTACTCCGAACTAATTCCTTTGAAGAAATTTTGGAGAGGTTGAGCGAGAAGATTGGCCTGATAAGAGTAGAAGTGGTCTGCTCCCTGAATGAGAGCTAACGATTTGGGTTCATCGAGCCGTTGATACCAGTCTTCCAATCGAAGGACAGGGCACCATTCGTCCTTATCACCGACAACAATGAGTTTATTTTTCCTATATCCCTTTAAAAAATTAAAATCGTACATCTCCAGCGGGGGAGAGATAGCGACGACTCCTTTGATTCGCTTATCTTTGATAGCCACAGGGATGCCTGTGCATGCTCCGAAGGAGTACCCCAGGAGCAAAAGCGGAAGGTCTGGGTTTTTCTGTTTTGAATGGAAGAATTCAATGGCGGACGCCACATCGTCCATTTCCCCGATACCTTCGCCATAGGATCCTCCGCTATCCCCCACTCCCCTGAAGTTAAACCGCAGGGTTGAGAACCCTTCTTGTTGGGCTGCCCCAAGAGCCGTCGTGATGACACGGTTATGCATATTTCCGCCATGTTGGGGATGGGGATGGCAAAGGACTACCCCTCCTTTAACAGAAAGGGCCTCGTTCATACTCAGGAGGCCCTCCAATTGAATTCCTCCGGTTGGGAAGAAAACCTTTTCTTCTTTCATCTTTATAAACTAAACTTCTTCTCCTTTTGTCTTCTTCTTTGGTATTTTCTCGCCAGATTCGATCTGCGCATCAATCTTTTCTCCAATCCATTCCAAAAAACTTCTCAAAATTTCTAAAAACCGGACTTCAAACCGTGTGACATCCTCGCTCTCGATCCGCTGGTTGAGATCCTTCAACCAGCCGTCCACTTTCGTTCTCAATTGTCTCATCAGCTGGGTGTAATGTGAATCCTGTTTCTCCCCTTCCGCCGTCTGAGCCCATGCGGTCCCAATGTGGCCCCCATCTGTTTTTCTCAATCCCATCCGTTCAGTAATGTGGAGGGGACTCAAAATTAATTCTAACAGAATGATGAAAAGAAGCGGCAAAAAATAAACGATCCTCTTTTCCATAAAGACCTCTCTTCAACCGAAGAATGAGAACAGATGGTGGGCGATGCGGGAGTTGAACCCACGGCCTTTGGTTCCGGAGACCAACGCTCTATCCAACTGAGCTAATCGCCCCTACAATAATTTTCAATACTGAAATTTTTCTCACTTTTGAATACCTATTTACCACTTTCAACAAAGTATGTCAATTTTGTTTTGAACCAATGCCTTCTGTGTAACCTCTTCCCTCGTATTAGAAATCAATATACCAGCTTTTCCCTAAGATAGACCACCATTAAACTCACCTATTGGGTCCAATCGTCAGTTTAAGGTTATGGGTTTTACCCTTTTCATCTTTGATTAGCATTACTCCTCTTTTGTTAAGGTTTTTACTTCGGAAGATTGCCACCGATTATCTGGTGGAATTGAAGGGGGGTCAATTTAATAGACTTGAAGTCATGTAAAAAGTCTGGTACAGTAAAATTATAAGGGAGAAAATTTGATAGAAATTGAACTTTTATGGGACGATGATACGATAGAACATATCTGGAGACATCGCCTCAGGATTGAAGAGGTCGATGAGGCTTTTCATGATCCGGATGCTCTCATACACACGGGTAGACACCGTCGCCAAGTGGTCTATGGAAAAACAGAAGGGGGAAGATACCTGACAATCATTGTTGAACCTACGGGCAAGAAGGAAGCGTGGCTTATTACTGCATGGGATATGACCGATTCAGAAAGACAGCGGTATAAAAGGAGACTTAAATGAGAAAATCAAAAAGACTGAAACCAATTCCTAAATTCAGTTCAAGGAAGGAAGAACGTGAATTTTGGGAAACTCACGACACCTCGGAATATTTCGATGAAAAGAGACTCGTTAAATTGGCTCCTCACATGAAAGGTGTCAATCTTGTTCATGTCTATGTGGCACCCGACGGATCCCGATATATTATGATCCCTGAAGACCTGAAGAAAAGAAAGGCACAAATGGCCGGTGCCGATAAACCTTTCTTTCTTGCTGCCAATTAAGTTGCTTTCCTGAGACGGCTAACCTAAAAATTCATTGCCAGGATTGATTAGAAGAGTGAGGCAAAGAGTTTAGATATCTCCACAAAATGGGGAATTTCTATCTCTGTTTTTGGGTTCAATTTTTCTATTGACATCAAGGGATTTAATTTTATAGGATGATGGACAATTTAATGCTCCCCTCTTCGTAAGGATGGAAATATTTCTTCCAAATTAAGAGTCAATGACATCTGGTTGAGTTTTGGAGGCGTCTCTGCCCTCTCGGGCGTCAGCTTCGATGTGAGAGAGGCTGAGATGCTTGCCGTTATCGGACCCAACGGCGCTGGGAAAACCAGCATCCTCAATTGCATCAACGGATTTTATCGGCCTCAAAAAGGAGAGTTGGTCTTTGAAGGGCAGAACATCTATCACCTTCCTCCCCACCGAATCGCACGCCTGGGCATTGGCCGAACCTTCCAGAACATTGAGCTCTTCACCGGACTTTCGGTCTTGGACAATCTGATGGCAGCCAGGCATCTCCATTTGAAGCGAGGCGCTTTGGCAGGCGCTATATATTTTGGCCCTGCCCGCAGAGAAGAGATCCGGCACCGAGAAGTCGTCGAAGATATCATCGATCTTCTTGAAATGGAACCGTACCGGAAGAAAGTAGTGGGCCTCCTTCCCTACGGTGTTCGAAAGCGGGTGGAATTAGGAAGGGCTCTTGCCCTCGAACCCAAACTCCTCCTGCTCGATGAACCCATGGCTGGAATGAACCTCGAAGAGAAAGAGGATATGGCCCGGTTCATCATTGACATCCATGAACTTAAGGGAATCCCCATTGTCCTGGTGGAACATGATATGGAAGTGGTAATGGATATTGCTGAAAGGCTGATCGTCCTCGACTTCGGAAAGAAGATTGCCGAAGGAAGCCCGGAGGAGATCAGACAAAACGCCCTGGTGATCCGGGCCTATCTCGGTGAGGAGGCTTCTGAGAGCCATGACTGAAAACACCCTCCCGAAGCTTTTAAAAAAGAATGCCGATAAGTATGGCGACCGAAAGATTGCCATGAGGGTAAAGGATCGCGGCATCTGGCAGTCCTTTACCTGGAAGGATTATTACGAGAACGTTAAATATTTTGCGCTTGGCCTAATCTCTCTCGGGATGAAAAGAGGAGATAAGGTTTCCATCCTTGGCGAGAATAAACCTGAAATCTTCTGGGCGGAATTAGGGTGTCAAGCGGCGGGCGGAACAATGGTGGGGATCTTTACGGATTGCACACCCCCGGAAGTCAAATTTTTTGTGACAGATTCGGATTCGACCTTTGTCGTTGCCCACGATCAGGAACAGGTGGACAAACTTCTCCAGATTAAGGACGATCTCCCTCTGGTAAAAAAAGTGATCTACTGGGATCCGAAAGGATTATGGAATTATGATGATCCGATCCTGACCAGTTTCACGGAGATGATCGATCTGGGCAAGAGGTATGGGAAGGACCATCCCGGTCTAATTGAGGAAAGTATTAAAAACGGAAAGGGAGAGGAGATCGCCCTGATCTGCTATACTTCTGGGACCACGGGCTTACCCAAAGGAGCCATGATCAGTCATGGGGGGCTGGTGGCCATTGCTCAAGCATGGCAGGATGTCGATCATTGGTCTGAACAGGATCGGTATGTCTCATTTATTCCACCCGGCTGGATTGCCGAGCAGGCCGTCGGGGTCGCAGGCCAACTGGTATCGGGAATGGAGGTCAATTTTCCTGAAGAGCCTGAGACCGTCCAGGAAAATATCCGGGAGATTGGCCCCTCCATCCTCTTCTTCGCTCCACGCCTATGGGAGAATATCAACAGGATGATTCAGGCCAAGATTACCGACACGTCGGCCCTGAGGAGATGGATTTACAGACTTTTTTTGCCCGTAGGATATAGAGCAGCCGAATATCGTTCCTCCCGAAAAGGACTGGGGCTGTTTTTAGATATCCTGTATCCTATAGCCCATTGGACCCTTTTCCGTCCCCTTAAGGACCGTGTGGGCCTCTCTCAAATCCGGTGCGCCTATACCGCAGGCAGCGCCGTCAGTCCTGACATCCTCAACTATTTTCAAGCGATCGGAGTCAACATCAAACAACTCTACGGTGGATCGGAACAGGGATTGGTCACCATCCATCTTGACGGCCAAATCAAATACGAGACCTGCGGCCCTCCCATGCCAGGAGTGGAAATCAGCCTCTCCCCTGAAGGAGAGATCATGGTGAAAGGTGAGAACATCTTCTCAGGATATTATAAAAACCTTGAGGCCACACAGGAGAAGATTCGCAATGGCTGGTATTACACGGGGGATTTCGGTTACATCGACGAAGACCGCCATCTCGTCGTCCTTGACCGAATGGAGGATCTAAAAGAGTTAAGGGGCGGGCGGAAATTTTCCCCCCAGTTTGCTGAAATCCGGTTGAGATTCTGCCCTTATATCAAAGACGCCCTGGTGGTCGGAGGCGAAGATAAAGATTTGGTTACGGCCATCATCAATATCGATCTTGATAATGTCAGCCGGTGGGCAGAAGCCAGGCGTATCCCTTACACCACCTTCACCGACCTCTCACAGAAACCCGAAGTGATCGAATTGATCAAAAAGGATATTCAGCGGATTAATAAATTTCTTCCGGAGTGGTCCAGGATCCGTAAATTTGTTAACCTGTACAGGGAATTTGATGCTGATGAGGCCGAACTGACGCGAACCAGAAAATTGCGGAGAACGTTCGTTGAAAGCCGTTATAGCGATTTAATCACAGCCCTCTATGGAAAAGATCGGGAGTATCATGTGGAAGCCTCCGTGACTTATCGGGATGGCCGAAAAGGAGTGGTCAAAACATCGATCTACATCAATGAGATAGTGGAGACTCAATAAAGGAATAACTACTCCCCCCCTCTTTGGCAAAGAGGGGTATGGGGAGATTTTCCGAACATATTTTTAAAATCCCCCTTTATCCCCCTTTGCCAAAGGGGGATAAAAGACATAAGTGAGAGATGACGTGAAGGAATTTCTTCAACTTGCCATTCCTGGATTGATGGTCGGTAGCCTCTATGCCCTGGTGGCTGCCGCAATCGTCCTGGTCTATAAATCGACCCGTGTGGTCAGTTTAGCCCATGGCCAACTCTTGGCTTTTGGTGGGCTTTTCTTCTGGATCGGCCTCGTCGCCTTAAAGCTGCCCCTTCCCCTGAGCATCCTGATGGCATTGGTTTGTTCAATTCTAATGGGTTGGCTTGTTGAACGAATCACCCTGCGTCCCCTCATCGGGCAACCATTGATTTCTGCCTTCCTGATGACCTTCGCCGTCTTCATGGCTCTGGATGGAGTCTTTCAACTCCTCCTCAAGGGAGAATCAAAAACTTATGCCACTCTTTTATCATTCGGTGAGTTCGAAATAGTAGGGGTGCCCATCCGGGTGATGCAGTTGATCAGCTTTGGTTTGGTCCTGTTAGTTTTTCTCTCCTTGGCCCTCTTCTTTCGATTCACAAAAACAGGTCTGGGGATGCGAGCCACGGCTGAGGACCACCAACTCTCCCAGAGCACGGGGGTCAATGTCAGGACGATCTTCTCCATCATCTGGATCATTTCTGCCATCGTCGCTTCAATTGCGGGTATGGGGACAGCCTATGTGATGGATATTCATTTTCCACTCCCCTATATCGGCATCAAAGGATTGATCGTTGCCCTCTTCGGCGGATTGGATTCACTTCCGGGCGCCCTTTTGGCAGGACTCATACTCGGTGTGCTCGAAAATTTGATCGCAGGTTATCTGGACCCTCTGGTCGGGGGGGGCTTGAAGGATGTTGCGGCCTATGTGCTGCTTCTCATTATTTTGCTGGTAAAACCCTATGGTCTCTTCGGGTTGAAGAGAATAGAAAGAGTGTAAGAAAAAGTAGCAATGTCAAATGACAAAATCCAAATTTCAAATGAATGTCAAAACCCAAAGGAAAACCTTTTTGCATTTGAACTTTGGATTTAATTTGTGATTTGAACTTTGACATTTGATATTTAGGGTGTCGGGATGCGACCTTGCGGAACTTTTGATGAACGCTACAGCCAGGACATGGCGATTTTCAGGATCAAGAGGCATTGGGTGGCCTTGATCGGAGCGTTAATCTTTCTATACACCTTTCCTCTCTATGGGTCTTACTATTTTATCAGTCTGCTCAACAGCCTCAGCATTACGGTCATTATTGTTCTTGGCCTTCAACTGGTCAGCGGTTACTGTGGCCAGATCTCTTTCGGTCAGGCCGCTTTCATGGCTGTCGGCGCTTACAGTTCAGCCATTCTTACTGGAAAGTTTGGACTTTCCTTCTTTATTGCACTTCCCATTTCAGGGATTGTAGCAGGTTTGATTGGATTGGGTGGGGGTGCTCCTTCCCTTCGCATCAAGGGCTTTTACCTCGCCATGGCGACAATTGCTATCCATTTTGTGGTGATGTGGTTGATCCCTCACCTCGATATCACAGGGGCTACCCAGGGTCTCCATCCCCCCCCCCCACAAATTGGGAGTTATGTTTTTGACAGCGATGAGAAGATTTACTACATCATCATCACCGTCATGTTCCTCATGACCTTTGGAGCCCGAAATATCGTCCGGACCCGGGTTGGCAGGGCTTTCGTAGCCATCCGTGATAACGATTTGGCAGCTGAGGTGATGGGAATCGAACTCTATCGCTATAAACTGCTTGCCTTCTTCATCTCCTGCTTTTATGCGGGCATTGCCGGCTCTTTATGGGCCCACTGGATCCAGATGGTTCACCCTGAGCAATTCACCCTGCTCCATGCCCTCAATTACATCGGGATGCTCATTGTGGGAGGAGGAGGGAGTATCCCGGGAGTCTTTTTCGGTGTCATTTTCCTTCGCCTTCTGGAAGAGGGAGTGATGTTTGCCGCACCGCTTCTGGCCTCTACCTTCCCCTGGATAGGAATTCATCCGGCGGCTTCCATGAGCGTTTCAGTATTCGGTGTGGTCCTCATCCTTTTTTTGATCTTTGAGCCGAGAGGACTGGCCCATCGTTGGGAAATTTTTAAAGCCTCTTATCGGCTCTATCCGTTTTCACATTAACCCCCCCTTACTCCCCCCTTAAACTAAGGGGGGAAAGAGAGGGGTTATAGGACTGAGGGATGGAAAGGAGGTGAATAAACATTTAACCATTAACTAGATAAATTGGAGGGGTTCTAGGGGTCAAGGGTTCAAGTGGTCAAATAGAAAGGCAAGAGTTAGAACCCTTGAACCCTCGAATCCTTGAACCCTTTTAAGAAAGAAAGGAGGCTATGATGAGAAAGATATTTTGGGGAGTCATTTTTTTTACTTTTCTTTTTGTCATCGGTGTCATCCCAGGCCATGCCCAGAAGGAGGTCACCTATCTGAGTCTGGCCGATTACACGGCTGCGATTGCGGGCCTCAACGTACCCGCGGATATGGGCTGTGAGGACTACATCAAAGACTTGAATGCCAGAGGTGGTGTGGACGGTGTTAAAGTAAAGTTTATCGGGGTGGACACCCGATACGATGTCGCCAGAGGAGTTTCCGCCTACAAAAGGTACCGTACGGAGCCCAAACTTTTGGTGGTCAATGCCATTGGCACCCCTATCGGGAAGGCCGTCGCACCCCTGACGACAAAAGATAAGTTAATCACACTCGTTCCAGGAGATGGCGAATTTCAGGCTAATCTTGGCAGGATCTTTGCTTGGGGTCCAACCTACCAGGACGCTCTTGCTGCCACCATTGACTGGCTCCTTGCAGATTGGAAGAAGAAGGGGAAAACAGGAATTCCCAAGCTCGGTTTCATCTCATGGGATAGCGCTTATGGCAGGGAACCTCTCCGAGGCGGAAAAGAGTATGCTGAGAAGATGGGGGTGGCTATGGCTCCGCCTGAGTTTTTCCCGGCAGGATCACTGGACCATACCGTATATCTCAACCGATTGGCGAAAGCAGAGGTCAATTATATATTCGTCGGCGGAGTTGATCCCACACCGACTAATGTGATTCGAGATGCCCATAAATTAGGCTTGACCAAAACGATCCAGTTCTTCTGTGACTATTGGGGTCCTACCTCCCTCGGTACCCGACTCCATCCTGAAGCCCTGGAAGGGGTGGTGATGGGCTCTTACTATCTCCGTGGAGATGATGCGAGACAACATCCCTTAGCGAATCTCTGGACAAAGTATGGACGTGGAAAATTAGAGGATATGAATGAAGTCTATACCATTGGGATGGCTTGGGCCATGACACTCGAGGCGGCACTTAAGATCGCTTTAAAAGAAGTAGGTTATAAAAAGTTGGATGGGGAAGTCATTTACCAAACCTACCAAAAACTAACAGGGGTGCAGAGGGCTGGGCTCCAGGGTCCTTGTGCTTACAGTCCAACCTCACGCCGTGGAAGTCTGGAGATCAAATTTTATCAGGTTCGAGCAGGAAAGGTTGTCTCCATATCGGATTGGATAAAGGCTCCTGACGCCGTATCACTTCACAAATTTTAGAGATGCGATTACAGTGATTAAAAAAAAGATTACACAGATTTAGTAACAAGATTAAATAGATTTAAAAAAGGATTACACAGATTTTTTGAATTCTCGATGAATTTCAAATCCGTGTAATCAGTTCCTAATCGTTGTAATCAGAGATTTCTCCAGAAATCTCAAGAAAGGGGGTAAAATCGATGAACTCTTTCAAAAAAATGATATTGCTACTCAGTCTCCTGATGCTTTCTATAGCCTTCGCCTCGTGCAGCACCATCCCTCCGGCTCCAAAGTATCAACCTACCATTTCTGTCACCCCTGCACAGGTAGAATTAGCATTTCCAGCCATCTTGAGGGTCCCTATCGTATTCACAGGCACAGGATGGAAACCCAAAGAGATGGTTGTAGTAGATATGGTCCTCCCTCCGGGGGTGCAAATGCAAGGGGTAAAACCTGGAGAGGACGTAGGGATCGCCTATGGCGAGGCGGACGATTCCGGCAATTTCAAGGGAGATGTTCCTGCCACTGCTAAATTGAATACCCTTTTCAGGGTGGGATGGACCCCCATCTTAGCCCCTGATCCTAAGACACTCAACCCCATTCCTCCGGGAGTCTATAAAATAAAAGCATCTGGCGCTGACTCTGGAGCAATGGCCACAACGACATTGGAATTTGTGGCACCCATTAAGAAGTAAAATATTCTTAAGCTCAAATGACAAAGTTTATCTAAAAAAGTTTTAATATTCAGTCATTTGACATTAATTTGGCATTTGGATTTTGAAATTTGGCATTGGTTAATCTATGCTTCGTCTCAATAGTATCGAAGTCATCTACAGTGATGTGATCCTGGTCCTGAAAGGGGTCTCCCTTGAAGTGCCTGACGGAAAGATCATCTCATTATTGGGCGCCAATGGGGCGGGGAAGACGACTACCCTGAAATCCATTTCAGGAGTCCTCTATACGGAATTGGGTGACGTCACGGATGGAAGCATTGAGTTTGATGGAAAGAGGATAGATGGGAAAGCACCGGAAGAGATCGTTCAGATGGGAATTGTCCAGGTGATGGAAGGCCGCCGCCTGTTTGAACATCTCACCGTGGAGGAGAATCTCTGGGTCGGAGCCTATGCCCGAAGCGATAAAGAGGGAATTCTAAAAGACCTCCATCTGGTCTACCACTACTTCCCGAGGCTTAAAGACCTCCGGAAACAGGTGAGCGGCTATCTCTCCGGCGGAGAGAGGCAGATGCTCGTCATGGGACGCGCCCTGATGTCCCATCCAAAGTTGATGCTTCTCGATGAGCCCTCTCTTGGGCTCAGTCCCCTTCTCGTCAGAGACATTTTTGAAGTCATTAAAAAGATCAATCGAGAGGAAAAGACGTCTATCCTCCTGGTGGAGCAGAACGCGAATATCGCCCTTTCCATATCAGATTTTGGCTACATCATGGAGAACGGGCGGGTTGTTTTGGATGGTCCCTCTCCCAAACTGAAGGAGAACGAGGATATCAAGGAGTTCTATCTCGGCCTAAGCCAGGTCGGAAAACGGAAAAGCTTCCGTGAAGTGAAGCACTACCGAAGAAGAAAGAGATGGCTGTCTTAAAAACAGGGTTCCAGGATTTGAGGGGTATAGGGTTCAAGTCATCCTTAATAAAAACAGTTCACTTGAATCCTTGACCCCTTGGCCCCTTGAACCCTTTGTCTAAATTGCTTCCAGCACAATTGTGATCTTGCCGTCGGGGAGGGTGAAGGGTGAGGCCTTCATCTTCATCCCCACCTTGATTTTTTTGACATCCATTTTTGGTATCCAGCCCATCACCGGCAACCCCTTCTCCACCTCCAGAATCCCAATAGGACAGGGTTCAAATTGAATACTTGAAAAGGGCATCAGCGGCTGACGAACGGCAAAATGCTCGGGAGGAACATGGATCTTTGTAAAGGTGAGCAGTTTTCCCTCTGTCTTAATTTCTTTCCACTCCATGTCACTTCCCATACAGGACGGGCAATCAGCCTGCGGTGGATAATACTGCTTCCCGCACTTCTTGCAGAGGGTGGACATGATCTTTCCCCCTGCCAAATCATCCGCAAACCGGTTCACCTTTGTCTGGCTGATGAAAAGAGAAAAATTCTTAAACTCCATTTTACTGCCTCCTGAAGATATGAATGAATGACACCTGTCCGGATCCGCCCACATTGTGGGTCAAACCAATCTCTGCATCTTTTACCTGCCTTTTATCCGCCTCTCCTCTCAACTGCTTCGTAATTTCAATGGCCATGGAGACGCCTGTTGCTCCAAGGGGATGGCCTTTTGATTTCAACCCTCCGTCAACGTTGACCGGAATCCGTCCACCCACATAGGTCTCCTTCGCCTCAATCAACTTCCCTCCCTCTCCCTTTTCACAGAAACCGAGGTCTTCATAAGCCACCACTTCCGCAATCGTAAAACAGTCGTGCACCGTAGCAACATCTATATCCGATGGCCCTACCCCCGCCATTTTGTAGGCGGTTTTAGCAGCTTCGCGTGTCGCCTGAAGAGAGGTTAAGGATTTCCTGTCGCCCAGTCTCATTGAATCCGTACCGCATCCTAAACCGGCAACCCATACCGGTTTCTTTGAGATCGCTTTCGCTCTCTCCTCGGAAGCGAGGATGATGGCTGCGGCTCCATCTGTAATCAAACTGCAATCATAAAGTTTGAGGGGATAGGCAACGGTAAAGGAGGTGACCGCTTTTTCGAGAGTAATCTCCTTCTGCATCTGTGCATAGGGATTGAGGCTTCCATAATAGTGATTCTTGACCGCTACTCTGGCTAACTGCTCTTCCGTCGTTCCGTACTCGGCCATATGGGCATTGGCGATCATGGCGTAGTAACCCGGAAAGGTCGTCCCGAAGGGATATTCCCAGGTTGCGTCTCCTGCGCGGCCCATGATCTCTGTGGCTGTGCTCGTGGGAACCTCTGTCATCTT
>Ga0209835_1000824_pt1 | contig 18978 bp, 18 predicted proteins | sample LakKivwa52mmetaG_FD_184138 | JGI IMG/M metagenome (GOLD analysis project Ga0209835, IMG submission 184138) | Anoxic lake water microbial communities from Lake Kivu, Rwanda to study Microbial Dark Matter (Phase II) - Lake Kivu water 52m metaG... | ecosystem: Environmental > Aquatic > Freshwater >...
GTGTCCCGGCGGGCGGGCGATGCTGAACGCGTTGCGCGCGCTTCCATCCAGCACCGCGTGAACGGCGCTGATGGCGGCTCCGGCGGCGTTCAGCGCGTCTGTAAACGAAGTCGGCGTAACGTAGGTCGGCGCGTAATCAATCACGCCCGGCCCCTGCGGGCAGACTGCTTCCAGCTGCTCAATCATGCGCGGGTGGTGGACTCGCGCCACCTGCGCAATGGTTGCCGGGGTAACGGGAATTTGCTCGATGCCGGGAATCTGCTCCAGCGCCAGCGCATCCAGCCGCCCCGGTCGCTCCGGGTGGTCGGGAAAATGATGTTCGGGCGAGGGAATGTAAGTGTAAACGGTGGTCATAGCGATATTGTACAATTAAACGGACTATCCGGCATGCGCATGGCACGCCGGATAGCCTTGAGGGGGGAGGGACACCACCGATTGGGTTGGCATGGGGGGGACATGTCTAACCATGTTTCGGTGGCGACACCTGTGTTACCAGTAAAGGGGGGCAGGTGTCGTTATTGATAATATACACCATATTTATCCAGAATACATTAAAAACCAGTTAAATTGCCCGCTTTTGGGGTAGGATATTCGTCCTATTTATTTTTGTTTTCCCCGCTCATTAAAGAGCGTCAACCATTCGTTCAATTCGCGCTCGCTCATGCCGCCGGGTTTTGCGCCTGCCTGGGTATTGGCCTGGGGCGGCGGCCCGGCCCGCAGGGTATCGGTCACAGTGGCCGAAAATTCATCGGATGAGATGACCGCTGCCCCGGCGGCGCGCGCATCGGCCTGCACCCGCCTATCGGAGGAGACCACGCTCCAGTTGCGGGCGGCGCGCCCCAGTTTTTTGAGCCGCAGCCGGATGGCCTCATCCGCTATCAGTGGGCGGCGCACGAAGTGGGCTGTGACCAATCCCGTTTTGCGCGATTCAGGGACACCCGGCGGAGCGTTGTCGAAATAGACTTCGATGCTGCCCTTGCGCGAGAGACGGCAATATTCGTTCAGGCGCGCGATGAGTTCGTCCTCGTCGTCGAACGAGTTGATGTCCAGTCCCAGTTTGGGAATCAGGTTGTGGCCGTCAATGAGGAAGGGCATAGGAGAATTTTACCTGCATATTCTCTACCGTACACCTGAAAATATTATGTTTGTCGCCTTGGCTGTGCGGCGAAACCACTTTCCATTTTTGTGATACTAATGTATAATGCTTTAAAGCATGTACTGGTGATTGCATCGTTATCAGGAAGTGGCCCATAGCATAATCTATCTATACTGCGCCTCCGACTGATTTATTGCAAATTTTGCAGTGACATTGCTGACGGCCAGTACAAACCTGGTACTCTAGACGAACATTAATCAATTCCCCAGTTTTGTTGAGTTTTGTTACAATCGAATAGAGGCACAATGCAAATTGCCAGAATCATTGGATCGGCTGTCGCTACCGTAAAAGACCCAAAGTTGACCGGTTTAAAGTTGCTGGTCGCCCAAAAAGCCACCCCTGATGATAAAGTATATGGTGACCCTTTCCTGGTAGCCGATACTGTGGGAGCCGGGGAGGGTGAGTTGGTTATTTTGGTTGAAGGCAGTTCTGCTCGTGAGACCTTGAAAACCACCGATACTCCGGTAGATGCGGTTATTATCGGCATTCTCGATTCAATCGAGGTTGACAGCGAGCAAGTTTTTGTAAAGAGTTAATTAATCACCCATCGCAAGTTTCTTATGAAACTTGCGATGTTTTTTATAATCCTGCAGGAGGTGCGTTTTAGAGATTAGAATAAGCTCTGTGAGTCCTTCCAGTTGATCCGTTCCAAACCCCAATTCTCAAACTACTATAAGGAGAAAATGCGCAATGGATATTAATGTCATAATCATCTACATAATGATGGTTTTCATGGTGCTTGGTGCCATAGACCGTATCCTTGGCAACCGCTTCGGACTGGGCGAAGAGTTTGAAAACGGCTTCAATGCCCTTGGGCCGTTAGCCCTGGCCATGGTTGGTGTGATTTCACTGGCGCCGGTGTTGGCAAACGTCTTGCGCCCGGTTATCGTGCCTGTTTATCAATTCCTTGGTGCTGACCCCGCCATGTTTGCCACAACCTTGCTGGCAAATGACATGGGCGGCTATCCCTTGGCCAAAGAATTAGCCATTAATCCAGACGCTGGTCTATATGCCGGTATCATCCTTGGGGCAATGATGGGCCCGACCATCGTTTTCTCCATTCCGGTCGCGTTGGGATTGATCCAGCCCCAGGACCGCAAGTATTTGGCGTTGGGCATGCTGGCCGGTTTCGTGACCATCCCTCTTGGCATGGTTGCCGGCGGCCTCGTTGCCGGATGGAGCGCTGATGTGGTGTTCGGCAACCTGCTGCCAGTTGTGATTGTGGCCGCGCTAATTGCTTTTGGTTTGTGGCGCGCTCCTGAGAAGATGACTACTGGCTTCCAGTATTTTGGCAAAGGGGTGGTCATTATGATTACCATCGGCCTTGCCGCCATAGTCTGGGAAACCCTCACCGGCATCGTCATTATTCCAGGCATGGCCCCGGTATGGGACGGTATCCAGATTATCGGTTCCATTGGTATCGTCCTGTTAGGGGCATTCCCGATGGTCAAAGTAATCACCAAGGTTTTCAGCAAACCGTTGCAGGCAGTCGGGCGCAAACTGGGCATGGGCGATGTGGCTACCGCAGGCATGATTGCCACGCTGGCAAATAACATCCCCATGTTTGCGATGATGAAGGATATGGACGCGCGCGGAAAAGTTATCAACTCTGCCTTTGCAGTGAGCGCGGCGTTCACCTTTGGCGACCACCTCGGGTTCACCGCCGGCGTTGAGCGTGATTTGATCTTTGCTATGATTGTCGGCAAACTGACGGCAGGAATTACGGCGGTGTTTGTTGCCATGCTGATCGCGCCTAAAGCCAGCGCCGAAAAATCCCCACAGGCTTAACTTGCGCCTTGAGGATTACCGAGTTCAATCCATCGTACATAGCCCTTTGGGATGCGGATGAATGCGGAGTTCGCGGATTTTGTTCAAGTTTTTCCGCGTTTTTAGCGATTATCCGCGTCCACTTTTCAGGATTTGCGACAAAAACTGAATCAGGATTCCATACAACAAACAGGAGGTAGTTCATGAACGGAGTGCAAATGATTGCGTTGGGCATGATTGAAACCAAAGGCCTGGTCGGCGCAATTGAAGCTGCTGATGCTATGGTCAAAGCTGCCAATGTCAAATTGATTGGAAAAGAATACATCGGTGGCGGTTATGTGACTGTCATGGTGCGCGGGGATGTCGGGGCAGTCAAAGCGGCTACCGATGCCGGCGCAGCGGCTGCCCAGCGGATTGGCGAATTGGTCAGCGTGCATGTTATCCCGCGCCCGCATGGTGATGTTGAGTTCATATTGCCTAAGGCAAAGGAATAAAAACAAGCTCGCTCTTGTTTTGTTGGATGGAAGCGGCTTCGAAAAATATCTCGAAGCCGCCATCCAGCAAAGTTAAAAACGTTGTTCGTGCATTTATTTAATTTCATGATGCGGTCATACGCAATGATTTATTTCTATACCTGTTTCACAGAGGAGGCGGTCCGTGTTACTTAAGGCCACTTTGTTTGGACACACCTACCAATTCAACTCTGTTAAAGAAGTCCTTGCCAAGGCAAATGAGAAAAAGTCTGGCGATGAACTTTTAGGGCTTGCTGCGAGTACTGCAACCGAGCGGAATGCAGCGCGTTATGTTCTCAGTGAGTTGACCCTCGAAGATATTCGCAGCCATCCGGTTATCCCTTACGATGTAGACGAAGTTACGCGAGTTATCGAAGACGACATTAATTCTACGATTTACAATGAAATTAAAGGTTGGACAGTTGGGTATCTGCGGGAATGGCTGTTAGACCATGGCACAACCTGCGATGATATTCGCAGGGTCAGCCGCGGTTTGAACTCTGAAATGATAGCCGGGGTAACGAAATTAATGTCCAGCATGGACTTGGTCTATGCGGCGAGCAAGATTCGCATCACATCCCGCGCCCAAACAGAGATAGGACAGAAAGGTACTTTATCTTTTCGTTTACAACCCAATCACCCGTTCGATGATTGGAATGGTATCCTGGCGACAATCATGGAAGGGTTGAGTTACGGTTCGGGTGACGCAATTATTGGGATTAACCCAGCGGAAGATTCAGTGGGTGGTACGCAACTATTAATGCAAAATAGTCACGATTTTATCCAGAAATGGAAAATACCCACTCAAAATTGTGTTCTTTCCCATATCACCACTCAAATGCAAGCGGTTCGCGCAGGCGCCCCGGTTGCTGTATTATTCCAGAGTATTGCCGGTTCACAGGCTGCTAATCAATCTTTTGGTATTAATGCCTCTACGCTCAATGAAGCCCAGGATTTGATTCGCCAATTTGGCACCGCGCCGGGCCCCAATTTGCTTTACTTCGAGACAGGCCAGGGGTCTGAGATGGCGGTTGGCTGTGAACACGGGGTCGATGAAATGACCCTTGAAGCGCGCACGTATGGGTTTGGGCGGCATTATGCCCCGTTCATGGTAAACAATGTTTCCGGGTTTATTGGCCCTGAGACAATATATGATGGCAAGCAAATTATCCGTGCTAACCTGGAAGACCATTTTATGGGTAAATTACATGGTTTGCCAATGGGCATGGCCCCCTGTTACACAAATCATACTTACGCGGATCAAAACGACCAGGAAATTGCTACGATGCTTTTAACGATGGCTGGCGCGAACTATTTTATGGGCGTTCCGATGGGAGATGATGTCATGCTCAGTTACCAGGATACTGGTTTTCATGACGATACAACCTTACGCGAATTGATGGGGTTACGCCCGGCCCCGGAATTTGAAGCCTGGTTGGAAAAATTGGGATTAATGGCCCATGGCCGCCTGACAGAGAAAGCCGGTGATGCTTCCTTCTTTTTGCGGAATTGAGGAAATTCTATGGGACAAACCAATGCGGAAATTGAAACCATCGTAAAAGCGGTCGTGGAAGAGTTGGCTAAAAGAAAGAGCAGTACGCCAGCCGATATTCAACCTTGCAATGAGAAGGTGCTTGACCTGCCAGACCCGACATTGGCGGAGAATCGTCGCGTCATAGGGGTGCGCAACCCAATCGACGAAGAAGGGTTACGAAATCTCTGCGCTACGACCACTGCCCGACTTGGGGTAGGGCGCGCCGGGCCTCGCCCCAGAACAAAGTCACTCTTGTTATTCCAAATGGATCATGGCGTGACCCAGGATGCTATTTATGGTGAAGTGAATGAAGATGTGTTGAACAAATTCAATCTCTTTACTGTGCAAACAAAAATTGAGGACCGGGGTCAATACCTGATGCGGCCTGAACTTGGCCGCCTTCTGAGTGAGGAAGCCAAGGCAATAATTACAGAGAAATGTATTAAGAAGCCCCAGGTACAAATTGTGATTGGGGATGGGTTGAGCGCCGCAGCGATTAATAATAACCTGCCCATAATTTACCCGGTCATAGAGCAAGGGTTGAAGTCAGCCGGCATCAGCCTTGGAACCCCGTTTTTTATCAAATTTGCCAGGGTCGGCGTGATAAATGATGTGAATGATGTCATTGGCGCCGATGTCGTGGTGATTTTGCTCGGCGAACGGCCGGGTTTGGGTATAGCGGATGCCCTGAGCGCGTATATGGGTTGGCGACCGACCGCAGGCAAAACGGATGCTGAACGCGATGTCGTTTGCATGATTACCCAGCATGGCGGAACCAACCCGTTGGAAGGCGGCGCATTTTTAGTCGAAATGATTAAGAAAACGCTCAAATATCAGGCCAGCGGCGTCGAATTGAAGGAAAAATCAAGCAGAGATGGATAGTTCAGGTTGGAGTTCATCTTGCAAAACATTGAATAGCAATTGCATGGAGCCTGTTTTTATTCATGTCTGACACACGAGAAATGATTAGCGTTGGCATCGATGTTGGCACTACGACAACCCAACTTGTGTTTTCCCGGTTGGCTGTCAGCAATGCGTCACGCCTGGGTCAAGTTCCCCGCTTTCAAGTTAGCGCCAAGTCAGTTTTATACGAAAGCGTACCTTGTTTCACGCCTTTACTCAAACCGGACCTGGTTGATGTGGAAAAACTAACCGAACTCATCCTTTCTGAATATAAACAGGCAGGAATTCAACCTCAGCAGGTTGAAACTGGCGCGGTTATCATCACCGGTGAAATTGGCAGAACCCAGAACGCTGAAGATATTCTCAGTGCCCTTTCGTCCTTGGCGGGCGATTTTGTGGTAACGGTGGCTGGCCCCAATGTTGAATCCCAAATTGCCGGCCGGGGCGCAGGAGCGGCGGCTTACTCGACTCAGAACTACACAACGGTAACCAATGTGGATATTGGCGGAGGAACATCCAACGCAGCGATTTTCCGCGTCGGGGAGCATCTATCATCGTCAGCCATGGCGGTTGGGGGGCGGCAAATTGTTATCGAAAAAACATCCGGCATTGTTAAGCACATTGCGTCTCCCGGGCAAATTATCATCAAAGAATTGGGATTGCCCATTTTTGAAGGAAAGCGGGTGGATTTAGATACGATAAAGCCTTTCTGCGATTGCATGGCAGATTTAGTGGCTGATTTAGTGTACGGTGTCGAGACGGAACTGGGCAAAAAACTGCTTCTTTCTCCGCCATTATCACATACCGATGAATCGAAAGTATTGTTTATTTCTGGCGGGGTGGGCACCTACTTTTACCAGCCGATTGATATACACTCCCTGGCAGATGTGACTATCCACAACGATGTAGGCCCGCTGCTGGCGCAATCGTTGCGATTTAATCCGCGCATTCGGAAGTTACGTGTTGAAGTACCCGCTCAAACTTTGCGCGCCACTGTGCTTGGAGCGGCCTGCCAGACAATTACGTTGAGCGGAAGCACCATTTTTACTGATGCGAAGTTATTGCCAGTGCGCAATTTGCCTGTAATTCGCCCGCGCCTCACGGCGAGTGACTTTAATGATTCCGCAAAAATCAATCATCTGGTCGAAAATGCCGTGCGTCGCTGGGACATCCAGAAAGATTCCACGCCATTTGCTTTGGCTTTGGACATTCCACCGTCTTTCGATTACAACATGTTGCAAGCCCTGGCGCAAGGCCTGGTTGGGTTTGCAAACAAGGATTTGCAAAAAAGAGATTTGATGGTTTTAATCAGCCAGGCAGATTATGCCCAGGCCCTGGGCCAAACCATCCATGCGATAAACCCTCAAATCCCATTGATTAGCATTGACCAGGTCAACCTGGCAGAAGGAGATTATGTTGATATCGGCGAACCGATATTGGGCGGCAGGGTGGTTCCTTTATCGGTCAAGACGTTAATTTTTTATCATTAGCATCATTTTTTTGCTCATGTTGTGGTTTCAACCTATTGGCTCATCCGTTCGAAAAGCGACAGCGTGTGTTCATTGTTTTCAATGATATATACCTTCGCTTACATTCTAAGTAAATTCGAGAAGGAGGCTTTCTATGCTTTTACGAACCAGGTTGTTTGGAAACACCTATGAGTTCGGCTCCATCAAAGAAGTTTTGGCAAAGGCAAACGAGGAGAAGTCCGGTGACCGTTTAGCCGGAATTGCCGCCTCCAGTGTTGCCGAGCGTATGGCGGCCCGATATGTGTTGGCTGAAGTACCGCTGGAAACGTTGCGCAACAGCCCAGCGGTGCCATACGAGGAAGACGAAGTCACTCGCGTTATTCAAGATTCAGTTAACGAAACAATCTACAACGAAATAAAAGCCTGGACGGTTGGCGGATTTCGCGAATGGCTGCTGTCAGATTCCACCACTGGCGAGATGATTAAGCGCATCAGTAATGGACTTACCGCAGAAATGGTTGCCGCAGTAACAAAATTGATGTCCAACATGGATTTGATGGTGGCCGCCCGCAAAATTCGCATTACTGCCCATTGCAATAACACCATTGGGACGGCAGGAACGCTGGGTTCACGGAATCAACCCAACCACCCAACCGACTCTCCTGAAGGCATCCGCGCTTCGCTTTACGAGGGGCTGTCCTTTGGCTCAGGGGATAGCGTCATCGGCATAAATCCTGTAGACGATTCACTGGCAAGCGTGATTCGTTTGCTCGATATGACCTATGACGTTATCCAAAAATGGGAAATTCCCACCCAGAACTGCGTGCTTGCCCATGTCACAACGCAAATGGAAGCTATGCGGCGCGGCGCTCCCGTCGGTCTGGTTTTTCAGAGCCTGGCAGGGTCTCAAAAAGCCAATGAGGCATTTGGCGTCACTGTTGCCATGATGGATGAAGCGTATGATATGGCAAAGAAGTATTGCTGGACAGCCGGCCCAAACTACATGTATTTTGAGACTGGTCAAGGAACTGCGCTTTCTGCCGATGCGCACTATAACGCCGACCAATTGACCATGGAAGCCCGCATCTATGGGTTTGCCAAACGATATAAACCGTTCCAGGTCAATACGGTGGTTGGTTTCATTGGGCCTGAATACCTGTACGACTCGGTGCAAATCACCCGCGCTGGTTTGGAAGACCACTTTATGGGCAAATTAACGGGCATCTCTATGGGATGCGATGCCTGTTATACCAACCATGCCAAAGCTACCCAAAACGATATTGAAAACCTGGCAGTGCTGCTCGCGGCTGCCGGGTGCAACTACTTCATGGGCGTGCCGCTGGGTGACGATACCATGCTCAGTTACCAGTGCACCAGTTATCATGACACTGCCAGCCTGCGCCAGTTACTTGGGCTGCGACCATCCCCTGAATTTGAAAAATGGATGGAAACGCTCGGCTTAATGGAAAACGGTAAATTAACCGCCAAAGCCGGTGACGCTACATTCTTCCTGAAAGGCAAATAAGGAGAAATTCTTATGGAACAAGGCAAAAATGAAATCGAGGCAATCGTTCAGGCTGTGCTGGCTGAATTGAAAAAGAAGGACGCCGGCAAGGTAGTTTCACCTGACAAAGTCGCAGGCAATGGAGAATTGGTGATTGACCTGCCAGACCCAACCCTGCCTGAGCATCGTCAGGAACCAGGTGTCGAACACCCTTGCGACCCGGAAGGCCTGCGTAACTTGATGTCCACCACAACCGCACGAATCGGGGTTGGACGTGCCGGCCCAAGACCACGAACCGCATCCTTGTTGCTGTTCCAGTCTGACCACGGCGTGACCCAGGATGCCATATATGGCGAGGTCGAAGAGAGCGTACTGGATAAATTTGAGCTTTTCACTGTTCAAACACAGGTGCAGGACCGCAATCAGTACCTGACCCGCCCAGACCTTGGCCGGCGATTAAGCGAAGAAGCCAAAAAGACTATTTCCGAGCGCTGCGTCAAGAAACCGCAGGTTCAAATTGTGGTTGGTGATGGGTTAAGCGCCGCTGCCATCAACAATAACTTCCCGCTGATTTACCCTGTCATCGTTCAAGGACTAAAAAGCGCCAACATCAGTCTCGGAACGCCTTTCTTCATCCAATTCGCACGAGTGGGCGTGATTAATGATGTCAACGATATTATCGGCGCGGATGTAGTGGTCATCCTGATTGGCGAACGCCCGGGGTTGGGCATTGCCGACGCGCTCAGCGCATACATGGGTTGGCGACCCACTGCCGGCAAAACGGATGCAGAACGAGACGTGGTGTGCATGATTACCACGCACGGCGGCACCAACCCGTTGGAAGGCGGCGCCTACGTGGTTGATGTGATTAAGAAAACCATCCAACATCAAGCAAGCGGTGTTGAATTAAAACTAAAAACCAGTGGACAAGATTGACCATTCCGATATCATAAGGAGATAACCCTATGGCACTATTAGACCCTATTCGGCCCAATATTCTCTCGGCCCGGCTGATTCCGAACGTCCATCCCAGTTTTGCGGCCCAAATGGAGTTGCGGCCAGACCAAAAAAGTTTGGCGCTCATCACCTGCGATATTGATGATTGCCTCTACGTCTCGTTAGATGATGCCACCAAAAAGGCGGAGGTAGAAGTTGTTTATGCTCACAGCTTCTATGCTGGCGCGGCTCACGCTTCGGGGCCACTCTCTGGTGAAATCATCGGTATCCTGGCAGCCCCCAATCCGGCAGAGGCGCGGGCAGGTTTAAATGCCTGCATCGAATATGCCACCGAGTATGCTTACTTCCTCTCGGCAAATCAGGAAAATACACTGGCTTTCTTCTCTCACACCATTTCCCGCTCAGGCAGTTATTTAAGCAAAGCCGCTGAAGTGCCAGAAGGCACCCCGCTGGCATACCTGATTGCCCCGCCCATCGAAGCGACTTATGCCATTGATGCGGCATTGAAGGCTGCCGAAGTGGAATTAAGAGTGTGGTGGAAACCACCCTCTGAGACCAACTTCTCGGGAGCGCTGCTTTCTGGCACGCAAAGCGCCTGCCGGGCAGCCTGCCAGGCCTTCCACGATGCTGTTTTGGAAGTGGCGAACTATCCGAAAAAGTATTAAAAGCAATCGACCTTTTCTCAGAATGACCGATTTCCAACTCCCTTCAAGGAGGTGCTATGGCGTTACCTGAAAACTACGATATGGACCTTCGCGCCATTCAAGAGGCTCGCCGGCTTGCCACCCAATGCCGCGAGGCTCAACGGTCTTTTGCTTTTGCCGAACAAGAAGAAGTGGATAGTGTATGCGCCGCGATGGCCGAGGCCGCTTATCGTGAATCTGCCAGGCTGGGCCTGCTTGCCCATGAAGAAACAGGTTTCGGGGTTGCCCGCCACAAGCAGATTAAAAACGAATTTGCCAGCAAGACTGTCTGGGAATCAATCAAAGACATCAAGACCACCGGTGTGATTAATCGGGACGACCGGCGCAGGGTGATGGAAATTGCCTGGCCGGTAGGGGTTGTTGCTGCCCTGTCTCCTTCCACCAATCCCACCTCAACCGCCATTTACAACGTCTTAATTGCGGTAAAGGCGCGCAACGGCATTGTCGTTGCGCCTCATCCATCTGCCCGCTCCAGCACTTTTGAATCCGTGCGGGTTATGGTTGAGGCCGGTGAAGAAGCCGGTATGCCCAAGGGCCTGGTTTCTTGTATGCAGAACATCACCCTTGAAGGAACGCAGGAGTTGATGCGCCATTACGCTGTTTCCCTGATTCTTGCGACCGGGGGCGCGGGCATGGTGCGGGCGGCCCACAGCGTTGGAAAGCCGGCAATCGGGGTGGGGCCGGGCAACGTACCAGTATATGTCGATCGCAGCGCCGATATTGTGAAAGCCGCCAGTGACATTGTTAACAGTAAGGCGTTTGATTGCTCGGTCATCTGCGCTACTGAACAATGCGTGGTTGCCGACCGCCCCATCGCCGAACAGCTGCGCGAGGAAATGAAGAAAAACGGCGCTTACTGGCTGCCAGCAGAAGATGTTCCGATTATCGAAAAATTGGTCATCCCCAGTCCCGGGGTCATGAATCCAAAGGCGGTTGGCAAAACCCCGCAGCAGTTGGCGCAATTGGCAGGCATCCAGGTGCCAGATTGGGTCAGGGTGCTGGTCGTGGATTTGCAGGGTGTGGGCAAGGAACACCCGCTCAGCGGTGAAAAGCTGACCACTGTGTTGGGGTTTATGATCGAAGATGGCTGGCAAGCTGGCTGCGAACGGTGTGTTCAACTGCTCAAATATGGCGGGGATGGTCATTCGCTGGTCATTCATGCCCACAGCGACGATGTAATTATGGCATTCGGCCTCGAAAAACCGGCCTTTCGTATCATTGTCAATTCGTGGGGCACGATGGGCGCGATTGGCGCAACCACCGGTATTGTGCCGGCCATGACACTTGCCCCAGGCGGTATTGGTGGAGCCATGGTTGGTGATAACATTACCACAACGCACTTGATGAACATCAAGCGCGTGGCTTATGAAATCCGACCCCCGCCTCCGGCTGCCTATACATTGGCGCCGGATGTGAAAGGCCTCACTGCCAGCAACGCACCTTCGGCTGAATTGAGCAGCGGAGATGTCGAGGAAATCGTCCGCCGTGTCCTCGCTCAGTTGGATTCGCGGCGTTGATTGACTGGACAGCAGGAGACTGAAACGATATGACGGATGCACAATGTCAAGCAATTACCAAAAGCGGAACCCGATGTCAGAATCCGGTCATTCCGGGTTCGAAATATTGCCGCCTTCCCAGCCACCAGTCGATGGCAGCCAGTGAGCCGGTTTCACCAGAACCGCAGCCGCCAGCCAAAGACCTGCCTGCCAAGGCGGAAGAACCTATCAAACAGGAAGAGGAAACAAAACATCAATCCCCTTCTCATAAAAAACACCAAGAAAAACAAAAGGAGATTTCTATGACAATTCAAATGATTGCCCTGGGTATGATTGAAACCAAAGGACTTGTTGGAGCCATTGAAGCAGCAGACGCAATGGTCAAAGCGGCCAATGTAAAGTTGATTGGCAAAGAATATATTGGCGGCGGCTACGTGACCGTCATGGTACGGGGCGATGTGGGCGCCGTCAAGGCCGCAACCGACGCTGGCGCAGCCGCAGCGCAACGGATTGGCGAATTGGTCAGCGTGCATGTCATCCCGCGCCCCCACGGTGATGTCGAAATGATTCTGCCCAAAGCCTCTGAGTAATTTTAACCAGTGTCCTGGTCTGGGTGGGAAAATCTGTTTTTGTGCTTGATTTTCCCACCTTAAAGCCTTGTCTGTAACCTCGCGCCCACGTTCACGCCTGGGTCTTGAGAACGTATATCAGAAGACGAGGAAAAATGCCCAAGAAATGTTACACCGCGCAGGATATAAAACAACTGGCGGCTCAAAAAATTTTGGAGTTAAGGGTTCAAAAAGGCGATTTAGTTACCCCACTGGCACGCGATCAGGCGCGCGAGATGGGGTTGCGCATCATTGAATCTGAAGCAGCCCCCAGCCAGCCGCAGCAATCGCTTGCTTCGCCAGGCGGCGTTGGTGGATTAGAAGAGCAAGTCCGCCAGATTGTGGCGAATTTATTAGAAAGTGAAAAACCAACGCCATCATCTCCCCCTGGGGGAGTGGTGCATGTTGACGGACGCTCGCTTACCATGCCTGCCTTTCCCTTTGAAATCAATCGCCCTGAAATGGATGTCCGCCTGGAAGATGTGATTACCGCAAAACACGGTTCGCCGGTGGCTGCCGGCTTTATGTCACTTCACAAAGGCAGCTTTCCGTGGACGTTGACCTATGATGAAGTTCAGTTTGTAATCGAGGGCGAACTTCACTTAATTACCGAGAAAGGCACAAAAATTGGTAAACCGGGCGACGTGCTTTTTGTTCCAAAGGGAACGAGTCTTACATTTAGTACCCCGCAGTGGGCAAAGTTTTTGTATGTTACTTACCCGGCAGAGTGGTCTGGCTGAGCCCAACAGAAAGGCGATTTTCCGATGCCAATAGTGACCGAAGCGCAACTCCGCAATCAAATCCGACAGCCTCAAAAGGGCATGAGCGTTCATCTTCCAGCAAATGCGCGACTCTCCCCATCTGCTCAAGATTTTTTGAAAGAGTGGAATATGGAAGTGGTATTCGAGAACGCTGCTGCTGTTACCGATGATGCTCATGGAACTGGCGCGAATGCCAAACCAGCTTGGGAAAAACCAGGAGAATTCCCGGTTGTGTTGACAGGCGAACTGCCACGCTGTACCACCTGCGGCATGCCGGTAAAGCCGAAGCCGGAGCATATGACCCAATTGGACAGCCAGCATTTTGCCCCCAAGACCCACCCGCGGATTCGATTTCGCGGAAAGATGGATACCCTGCATGCCCAGTTTTTGCTGCTCAGCGCGCAGGCAAGGAAAGAGAAACAACCCAGGCTGGCGCAATTGCTAAGTACCCTGGCTGCTTACTGCCGGGAAATATCCAGCGCTGAATACAACCAGCGTAAGGTTGCCCCGCTGGAATTGGATGGAAAAAGCGATGATGAGTTGCGCAAAGCAACCCATGCTCCCGAAAAAAGTATCGGTATTCCCCATATCGTGCCAGGCCCGGAGGATGCCGAATTATTACTCTATCTTAATTTGTTGCGTTGCCAGGTTCGAGAAATTGAAATTACAGGTCTGGATGCTTTCTCATCTTGCGAGACAGTCGAACCGCAAGAGCCGGAATTAATTAAAGCGGTTAATCGCTTGTCTAACGCGGTCTATTACCTGGAACTGATGTTTGTGGCTGGCAAACTGGAAAATAAAGGTTTATGAACCCAAACCTTCACGCTTTCCTACAAAATGCTGACGAGGCACTCCAGCGCCGCTCAATTAATGGATACCGGGGCCGGGTGCGCTGCGGTGTGGATTTAGGCACCGCTTATGTCAGCATATTTGTGCTGACCGAGGACAACCAGCCGTTGGTCGGAATGTATCAATACGCCGAAATTGTTCGGGATGGCCTGGTAGTAGACTTTGGCGGCGCGGTTAACCTGGTGCGTAAACTGAAAGCGGATATGGAAAGCAGGCTGGGGTTTGAACTCCAGTCGGCTGCGACCGCTTACCCCCCTGGTGTTCCGGTGACTGAAGTGCGCGCCACTCGTTATGTCCTTGAAGCAGCAGGTTTGAATTGCTCGGCCCTAGTAGATGAACCCACTGCGGCCAATGCTGTTTTGGAAGTGAAAAACGGCGCGGTCGTTGATATTGGCGGCGGCACCACCGGCACGGCCATTGTCCAGGATGGAAAGGTCATCCACACCGCCGACGATGCCACTGGCGGCACGCACTTTTCACTGGTGATATCCGGGGCGCTCAAAATTCCTTTTGCTGAGGCTGAAGCCACCAAAATCAACATCGAGGAACAAGTTCGTTTGTTCCCCATCGTCCGCCCGGTTATGGAAAAGGTCGGCACAATCATCCAACAACATATTCAGCCTTACCCCGTGGACTGTATTTACCTGGTGGGGGGCAGCAGCGCCTTCAAGGGCATTGCAAACGTGATAGAAAATGTGACCGGCGTGAAAACCGTTGTCCCCGGGAAACCTCTCTTTGTCACGCCATTGGGTATCGCTATGAACGATCAACTTTCTTTATGAGGAGCACCTATGGAAAATCACTTTGAACTTCGTGCTTACTGTTACCTTGATCGGATGCAGCCTCAGTATGCCGCCTTCGTAGGAACTGTTACGCAGGGAGACTTACCAATTGAAGGCATGGCAAGCCTGTATGTAGAAATGGCGCCGGGCAACTGGGTTTTTCGGGTGGTGGATATCGCAGTCAAGGCCACCGATGCCAAGCCGGGCGCTCAAATTGTTGAGCGCGAATTTGGCATGTTTGAAATCCATTCCCTCTCGCAGGAAGATGTGATTCAAGCCGGTCAGATGGTTTTGGACCAGTTGGGACTGAAAGTGACCAACCGTAAAAAACCGGAAATTGCTTCTTTGCAAGTAATCACCAATGTCAACCCCTACCAGGCTCAATTGTTGAACCGTTTTTCGCGTGGTATGATGCTTGTGCCTGGGCAGACCATGCTGGTATTAGAGTGCGCGCCGGCTGCGTATATTAACCTGGCTGCCAACGAAGCGGAAAAAGCCGCGCCGGTTAATCTAATGCACATCAGCTCAGTTGGACGGTTCGGACGTTTATGGATGGCTGGCACCGAAGCCGATATCTTGGCAGCCCGCGACGCGGCGGTCACGGCCCTAACCACAATCGAAGGCGTTCCTTAGGAAAGCGAGGCAGTATGGCAAAAAAATTCCTGACCGCTAAAGATATTGACTATCACGCTGATCAAGGAGTGACCGAAATCCACATTGATGATGATTTAATCATCACGGATTTGGGTCAAGAACGGGCAAGGGAAAGAAGTGTCCGGCTGATTCGGCGGCCAGTGGGCGAAAAATCGCCTCCTCACCCTGCGTGTGAAAAAAATAACCCCCAAGAAGATGTATACCAGCAGGTACGCGCAGCCGTGATTGCCCGGCTCGGCGGCGCCCCAGAAGGGCTGGATCAGATAGTTCGTCAAATTCTCAACGGCAAATAGCCAAGCATCCGGGCTACTTAAGAATGCTGGGCACTAGGCCGCTATTTTGCCGTTGCTCAGCCAGAAATCAATCTTCGCAGTTAAACCCTGCATTTGAGGCAGAAGCCTGCCACTGGCAAGCGGTTTGCCTTCACCGACCGTTCGGGCTACTTCCACGCTCCTTCCTATTACCGCCAGTTGCGGCAGTTCGCAGGCCCGAAATTCTTCCAACATTTGTTGATGCAGTTTCAACCGCTGGTCATATTGACATATCACCAACCCCAGTATTTCGAGGCTGGGGTTTAATTCATTCCGCACCGCATTCAGGCTTTCCAAGAAAATAGATACCCCTCGTTTGTCCATCGGCGTGGGGAGCGTGGGGATAAGAATGCCATCTGCAACATTCAGGGCGTTTTCAACCAGTAGCCCAAGGGATGGCCCGCAGTCAATAATTGCCACATCATGATGACCTAAACTGCCCAGGGCTTTCTTTAAAATATTCTCTCGCCCCATCCGCGTAATTAGCCCAATTTCCGAAATAGAAAGCGAAAGACCGCCCGGCGCCAAATCGAGGTTCTGTTTGAGCGGACGAATAATATCCGCCAGCGCAAGCTTGCCGGGCAATGAACCGCCTATCACCTCGGCAATGCACTGCCCGCTACTCTCTCCCACCGTTGCCAGGGTCAGGCTGGCTTGTGGGTCAAGGTCAATCAACAGCACTTTTCGTCCGGCGTCAGCGAGACCGGCAGCCAGATTAATAGACAGCGTGGTCTTCCCCACGCCTCCTTTTTGGTTTGCTACGGCGATTGTTTTCATAGGCGATTTACAAAATGATGGAATAGAAACGATTGATGGGTTGGAAAACGTTCTCCAAGTCAGGGCTTTTTGGAGAGTTGGGTCAAATCAGATTGCTGCCAAAGCGGCATCATTTTCAACTGTTTTAGTATAGCATAGCGCGGCATCCTGCGGCAACCAAAATGAGCAAGGATGCCGGGGTAAACGCATATTGGGTTGATAACCGTAAAAACTCGTATCCTCTGGTAAAAAGCCAGAGGATGCGAGTGATGATGAGAGATGCGAGGATTTCTGGTAGTATTTCAGTGCATTTTTGCAAATTACAGGCTGTTCGCAATGACCGAACGCGCTTTTACCAACGCCTTGATAACTGGGCGTAACTTTACTGGTCGTAACTCTTGCCGCCGTATTCGCCCTTGAGCGTGGAGCGGCCATTGTTCCAGTTGTAACTGAAATCCAGGTTGCCGGTCTTGCTCCCGCTGATTTGGGTCGAAAAACTGACCACGCTGGTCTCGAAGTTGTAACCGCCGCTGCCGGTCATCTCGAAGCCTTTGGTGAAGGCGCATTTTTGGAAAGCATACGCTATGCCGTTGTCGCTGGGGCCAAAGCTAAAAGAGCCACCATATGGGCAGGCGAAAGAAGTCTCTTCTTCTGCGCCGCTGTAGTAATATTCAGGAATGCGGTTCAATTCGTCGATTGTGGAGAGGAAAATATCCATCGGGTCAGCAAAATCCTTGACGTTGCCTGGCATGAGTGGGATAAACGGGTAGATGACCGCCGGATCCCATTCACAGACAATTTCCCGCTGCGAAGGTAGCCTGCCATCCACCAGGAAGTCGGTGACATAATCATCGGGGCAGGATTCGCCCCAGCCATAAATGCCATGCGGCCCGCCCTCGACGTAGATGTGGTAGCCGTTCTCGAGCCGCTCGAAGACCTTTTTGCCTTCGTTGAAGGGGGTGGCCGGGTCGAGGGTGGCGTTCAGCACCAGCACGGGCAGTCCCGGCGCGACCAGCGGCGCGATGCTGACCGGTTCTTTGGGTGAACTGGGCCACAAGGCGCAGGTTATCCCGCTGTAGACGGCCCCGTCCAGGCGCGGGACCGTGCCGTTGGAGGCCTGCCCGGCTTCGATGGTTTGGGCAATCCGTTCTTCGGGCGCGCCGCTGAAATAGGCGTTGTCGGTGCAGTGAACGTTGGTGAACATTGTGTCCGAGAAGGTCGGGTCGCCGATGTACTCACCGGTGGCCGGGTCGATGGTGCCTTGCACATAAAGCAGGCGCGCCATGGGAATAATGTCTCCATCTTTGGCGGCAGCCAGCGCGCGGAGGAAGAGAGAACGCCCGCCGAGCGAGTACATTTGGTAAGCGGCTACAAATTCCAACTGGTCGAAGGTGAAGGCGCGTTTGACCGTTGTTCCGTCGGGCAGGGGAAATTCGTAGGCAATTGGCTGTTTGGAAACCTGCGCGGCGAAGTCGTCGTAGACCGAGAGCGCATCGCCGCCAAGCGCGTCGCGGCAGTCGCGGTCATCATCGCAGGCTTTGAGTGTGGCGACCAGCACTGTGTCGAAGCCTTTTTCCTGGGAGTATGCGCCTTCTTCGCCGCTCAGGGTCAGGTCAACCGTGCCGTCGAGAATCAGCCCGGCCAAGTGCTCGAGGTGCGCGGCAGCGTAGGTTTGGGCGACTGCCGTGCCGTAACTGATGCCGTACAGCCAGATTTTCTCGTCGCCAATCGCCTGGCGGAAGGCTTCGATGTCTTCGGCGACCTGGTCGGTGCCGTAGAAGGCCAGTTTGGCGGGGTCGATGCCAATTTCGGCCACGCAGTCTTCGACGAATTTGCGCGTGTCCTCGATAGCTTCCTGCTGTTCTTCGGGCGTATCCAGCCCTTCGAGTCCGGACTGATCGTATTCAGCCAGGAAATCGGGCGTGCCAGATGCCTGGGCAACAGGACACTCTAACGGGCTGGAGAGTCCCAATCCGCGCTGGTCGAAATAAACGATGTCGAAGTGTTCGAGAATGCGCTCGTTGAAGTAATCGGGGTAGGCCGTACTGATGCCCTCGCCGCCTGGGCCGCCAGGGAAGGCTTGCGCATACATTCCGAATCGCTCTCCTGAAGCAGGCAAGACGGCGAATACGACCTCGATTACCTCGCTATTGGCCGGGTCGAAGTGGTTGAGCGGCACGGTCAGGGTGACGCAGGTCATGTCGGGCTGTTCTTCGCAGGGCTGCCCGCCGAGTGCATCCAGGATGGGGCGGATG
>Ga0209835_1000825_pt1 | contig 18969 bp, 15 predicted proteins | sample LakKivwa52mmetaG_FD_184138 | JGI IMG/M metagenome (GOLD analysis project Ga0209835, IMG submission 184138) | Anoxic lake water microbial communities from Lake Kivu, Rwanda to study Microbial Dark Matter (Phase II) - Lake Kivu water 52m metaG... | ecosystem: Environmental > Aquatic > Freshwater >...
GGATTCGCGCAGGCTTGATCTTTTGTTCCTTTTGTATCAAGACAAAAGGAAAAGAGAAAGATTACTCACAATTCCTTTCTTCTGTACTTTTCCCTGATGAAAAGTACCAAAAACCGAACACGAACGATGAATTCTTCACCACTCTCATTTCACAACAACTTGCTTAAATGAATTTCAAATTTCCATCGGTTTTATCCGATGATCCCCTTTTTTTATTCGCGATTGCGACTGTCTATCAATATGGTAACAGGGCCATCGTTGACCAGTTCAACCTGCATGGAAGCACCAAATTGTCCTGTAAGTACCTCCAGATTAGTAACTGTACTGAGTTCTGCGACAAAACTCTCGTATAGAGGTATCGCTTTCTCAGGTCGTGCCGCTCTGATATAGCTTGGCCGGTTGCCTTTACGGGTACTTGCGTGCAGTGTGAACTGGCTTACTACCAGAAATTCGCCCGAAACTTCCATGATATCCCGGTTCATCACCCCCTGCACATCCGGAAAAATCCTCAGTCTTGCCAGCTTTGCTACAAGCCAGTCAACATCCTCAATACTATCTGCTTCCTCGATACCAAGTAGCACAAGCATACCCTTCCCAATAGATGAAAAAAGCCCACCGTCAATATGTACAGCGGCTTTGCTGACCCTTTGAATTACAACCCTCATAAACCCAATCCTTAATTTTTTTTAGGCTGCAATTTAGTACTTTTGCCCGAAAGAACCCCTATGATCCGTTTAAGCGTCAACATAAACAAGGTGGCCACACTGCGCAATGCACGTGGCAGCAACCTGCCGGATGTTCAAAAGTTTGCCATTGATTGCGAACGTTATGGCGCACAGGGAATCACCGTTCACCCACGACCCGACCAGCGACATATCACTTTTCGGGATGTTGTTTTGCTCCGGTCTTTGGTTAAAACAGAATTCAACATCGAGGGTAACCCTACTGAAGAATTTATCCGCCTCGTTATCGAAAACCGTGCAGACCAGGTGACACTCGTACCTGATGATCCCGGCCAGCTTACTTCCGACCATGGATGGGATACACTGAAACACAAGGATTTTTTGATCAAAACCATCAATAGGTTTCATGAAGCCGGCATCAGGGTGTCCATCTTTGTTGACCCTGATCCTGTTATGGTGAAACATGCTTCAGATACTGGAACCGACAGGGTGGAGTTATATACTGAAAGCTATGCGAAAAACTATGTCCACAATCGTGAACAGGCTATTGAACCATTTGTGGCTGCAGCGATTGAAGCCAACAAATCGGGACTTGGACTGAATGCAGGCCACGATCTCAACCTCGAAAACCTCGCCTACTTTGCAAAGCACATCCCCGGCCTGCTTGAAGTTTCGATCGGTCATGCACTCATCAGCGATGCGCTTTATTTCGGCATTGAAAACACCATTCAACTCTACCGCAGACAACTGGGGCCACAATGATCATAACAACTGATTCATGAAATCAATCTCATACCAACCCATCGGAATCCTCAGAACACAATATACCCAATCCGGACAGATGCCTATTCAGGCTTCGCTGGCACAAAACAGCATGATGGCTGTGGCCGAAATCAATGAAACTTACCTTGAAGGACTTACCGACCTTGACGGCTTTTCACACATTATTCTGGTGTATCATTTCCACAAAGCACATGCACCGGCATTGATACAAAAACCTTTTCTGGATCAGGAATCTCATGGTATTTTCGCTATAAGAAGTCCCCACAGGCCAAATCCGATCGGCATTTCAGTTGTCGAACTGGTGAAGGTGGAAGGTAACAGGATTTACTTCAATCATGCCGATATGCTTGATGAAACACCGCTGCTCGACATAAAACCTTTTGTGCCGGCTTTCGACCACCGTGATGCCGGTCGCTGCGGCTGGCTCGACAAAGTGTTTCCGAATGAAATTCAAGGCATTGAACAAACAGGCTCTGATGTATAGTGCAACAAACCGACCATTGCTTTGTTTCATGTAATACCAATCAAACATCAATGAAGCTAACCCACAAACAACGCAGAGATGCTGAAGCGCTATACTTGATTCTGGCAGGAATGTTTATAACGGCATTGGTAACCAGCAACCTCATTTTCCAGAAGTTCTTCCACTGGAATCCACTCGGACTGTATGAGTTTCAGCTGAGTGTCGGCATCATTGCTTATCCGGTTACTTTTCTGATCACCGACATCATTTCGGAAGTTTATGGCCAGAAAAGGGCACAGCGAGTTGTGATTGCAGGCGTTTTTGCGAGTTTTTTTGCGCTGCTGATTGTTATTGTTTCTTCCCAGGCACCGGCAACTGAATGGTCGCCGCTTTCAGATGCTGAATTCGACAAAGCTTTTTCTTTCACTTATCTTGCCGTGGCCGCATCTCTCGCTGCATACCTTTTTGCACAGTTCCTCGATGTTCAGGTGTTTCATTTCTGGAAGAAAGTGACGCGCGGAAGACACCTTTGGCTCAGGAACAACCTTTCAACTTTTGCCAGCCAGTTCGTCGACACCTTCACCGTACTTTTCCTGCTGTGCAGCTTTGGTGTAATCAGCTGGGATCTGTTCGGTATGCTACTGTTTAACGGATTTCTATTTAAAGTTTTACTTGCATTGCTCGACACACCCTTTGCCTATGCAGCAGTATTTGGGCTTCGCAGGCATTTTGGTCTCAAGGGTCATGGGGCTGAGCTGCAACTCGATCTTGATGACAATAAATGATCTTAACCGAAAATCCGCATAGATATGGATTTGTTCTACAGAAGGTATGGCAGCCAGGGCGATCAACCACTGATTATCCTCCACGGACTATTCGGAATTTCGGATAATTGGGTCACTTTTGGCAGGCGTATTGCTGATGAAGGATTCGATGTGATTATCCCCGATCAACGCAACCATGGTGCATCTCCGCACAGTGACACTTTTAATTATCTGGCACTTACGGATGACCTTTTTGAACTGATTCATAACCTGAAGCTGCACGAACCCATACTGCTTGGACACAGCATGGGCGGAAAAGTAGCCATGCGTCTTGCACTCGAAAATCCAGGATTGATCTACAGCCTCATGGTGGTTGATATCACCCTGAAAGCATATGGCGACAGACCCCACCACAGAAATATCATCGAAGCCATGCAGTCCGTTGACCTTGAACATACTGCAAGCCGGCAGGAAGTTGAGGACCAATTGGCAAAAAGAGTAAAAGAAATCAGAATCAGACAATTTCTGATGAAAAACCTGCATTGGAAACAACGCGGACAGCTCGAATGGCGGATCAACCTGCAGGGAATTGCACAAAATCTCAGTGAAATGTTCGATGCGATCGAAACACAGGACACCTTTGATAAATCAACACTGTTTGTCAGGGGCGGGCAATCAGACTATATCCTGCCCTCCGACTACGGTCAAATCAGAAAAAACTTTCCTTTAGCAGAAATACTGACGATCGAAGAAGCTTCCCATTGGGTTCATGCCGAAGCCCCCGAACAGTTCTACCTCATTGCATCAGGATTCCTCACCGGAAGACCTTTGCCGAACAGATGAGCTATTCCACAGATTTTTAATTGAATCTTCTCTTTGTAATACACTGTGACTCCTTTGTGGCTCTTTGTGAGACAGCTATGGAACAAATTAACACAGAGAACCAAAAGCTGCAGGGAGAAATTTTGCTACTGGATTGCCATTCAACTACTGTATTTAACTTTCCCGAAAAACTAAAACGAAAATAAGGGAATTGTGTTGTCTATTTCCTGTCAGTACGGGCGATCCGTTCCGAAGCATAAATACTGAGCTCATACAAACCCATAAGCGGTATGGTCACCAAAATCTGACTGAAAACATCCGGAGGGGTAATAATTGCCGAAACGATCAGAACGATCACCAACATATACTTACGATTTTTACGCATGAAGGCTGGTGTCACAAGTCCGATCTTCGTCAGAAAAAAGATGATAATGGGCAACTCAAAAACAATCCCAACAGAGAACGTTACTGAAACGACTGTGCTGATGTAAGAACTTAGAGAGATTTGATTGGCAACTACATCACTTACCTGATAAGTGCCCAGAAAATTAACAGTCAGCGGCACGATCAGAAAATAGCTGAACAATACGCCCGTATAAAACAGAGCCGAACTGATCATCACTGCTTTGGACGAGTACTTAGCTTCCTTCTGATGCAGGGCCGGACGCACAAATTTCCATATCTCATTGAGCACAAAAGGAAATCCAATCACGAATCCGGTCACGAAAGAGATATACATATGTGTGAGAAACTGGCCCGACATGGAAATATTGATTATCTGCAAGTTAAGGGTGTCCATGCAAATAGCCTCTACCGACAGCCATTCGCCCAGTGTGCACAAAAGGCGGTTGGTAATAAAATCAGATGTGCTCGGGGCAAGGATTACCTTATCGAAAATCAGCTCGCGGTTGAGGAATGCAATCACGGCAATGGACAACACAGCAATCAGACTGCGAAGTATCATCCACCGCAACTCTTCGAGATGATCCCAGAAGGACATCTCTTTCTCTGGATTTACATTTTTCTTTCGAAACAAAAACGCTTGATTTAGGGCTCAAAAATACTTCATTTTTCCGTTGAAGTCCCACCATGTGCCAAAACAACATAATCATTACATGGACTTCCGACTATACTTTGACAACAAACATTCCGGGAACATCTAATCTGGATTTGATCTAAATAAACCAGTTTTTCCATATATTTGCCAAAAATGCCGGATGGACAGTTTCTGGGATTATGTGATTATCGGCGGAGGCATCGCCGGATTTAAGGCTGCGGAAGCCATTCGAAAAAATCAAGGCGAGGCTAAGATCATTCTGGTGAACAACGAAGACCGTTATCCATACAAACGTACCAGCATCAGTAAATTCCTTGCCAATGGTTTCGCACTGAATGCATTTATTCTTGCCGAAGCCGACTGGTACCGCGAATACCGTATTCATTTGGTAAACGACACAGCTATTTCTGTTGACAAGACTAAAAAAAGGGTTAATCTGAGCCGCAGTGGCCGAATCCATTTCGATAAACTGATCTTCTGTACAGGTGCAGAGCCTGTACGTCCGGAGCTGAAAGGAAACGCACGCAACGAATATCTCACCCTGCGCACAGCTGCCGATGCCAGTCTCATTAACCGAAAACTCAATCAGGGAGATCGCGTTATCGTTTCAGGCGGGGGTGTCGAAGGTGTTGAAATTGCCTGTCAGGCCTCATTGATCGGCTGTCAGGTAACACTCGTGCACAACAACACCCATCTGGTAAACCGGCATTTCGACAGAACCTTTTCTGAATTGATTAACAACCTGCTCACAAAAAACGGCATACAAACGATAGTAAATGAAGCCATTGTCTCTATAAAACAAACTGGAAACGGACAAAAACTTGTGCAGATAGGCGACCTTATCCACAGCCTTACTGACCACGTGATAGTGAGCACAGGAACCAAACCACGAACCGAACTGGCACAGGAGGCAGGTATTGAAACAAACCACGGCATTCTCGTAAACGAATTTCTTGAGACCTCCTTTCCGGGAATTTTTGCAGCCGGAGACGTTGCCGAGCATCCCGATGGAAATACTACAGGTTTGTGGCATGCCGCCGAAAAACAGGGTGAAGTGGCCGGAAACAATGCCTCTGGTAAGAAAAACCCTCTCCCCAGTAAAAAATACCGCCTGAAACTCGAAATGTTTGGCAACTACTTCTTTTCACTTAATCATCCCGAAAACGAATTTGTGTATGAGATAATGTCCCATCAGAAGGATGAGAATAAGCTTTATAAAGGCTATTTCAGGAACGGAAAACTGCATGGATTGCTCATGGCCAATGACCAAAACATGGCAAAACTTTGCGAAAAAGCAGTGTATGAAGGCTGGAACAAACAAGAATTTACTGACCGGCTGCTTAAGGAAAAAGTGTAGATTTAGTCTGCCGGAAAAATTCCTGATACCAACATTCATGACAATATTGTAGTGGATATATCGAAAAAATCAGGAACTGAAAAAATTGCTTTAAAACCGCAAAGTGCGCTGAGTAATAACCGCAAAGAGCGCAAAGGGTCCACCGACACTTTATCATATAAAGCCTGACTTTGCGGTCTTCGCGTAATACTCTGCGTACTTAGCGGTTATAATCAGAATCTTACCCAAAGCCCTTGCCTTAAGGAATTTTTAATAACACTAAAAGAATCTTGAATTGAATGGAAAGGACGGCCTAATCAGGTAGATTTTCTTTGAATAAGCCGGGTCTTGATCACCTTTCGCTCAGGTTTAAACGGAATTTGGCTGTTGCTTTCCTTCAGCCTCTTCAGCAGCAAGAGGCAGGCCTCGCGCCCAAGTTCAAAACCAAACTGATCAACAGTGGTTAGCTCCGGTTCGCAAAGAGCAGCAGATTTACTGTTTTCGAAACCCACTACCTTAATATCTTCCGGAATGCGTAACCCAAGTTCGCGGGCAGCTTTAATGATGGCAATAGCCGACATATCATTCACGGCAAAAAACCCATCAGGCTTTACCGGCGACCTGAGAATGCTCAATGCCATCCGTTTGCTTTCGTCATAAGTATCCGCCGGAAACACCATACCGGCATCAATCGGGATATTGTGTTTGAGCAATGCATCGTAATATCCGGAAAGCCTGTTTTTTCCAATGAGAAGATGTTGCGGAGCCGAAAAATGGGCAATCCTTCTGCAACCCTTTTCGATCAGATGGTTTACGGCCAGAAAAGCCCCGTGGTAGTCATCAGCTACAACCTGGTCGGCAGGCAGTCCATCCACTACGCGGTCGAAAAAAACAACAGGAATCTCGTTCTCTACCAGTTTATTAAAATGCGAAAAATCCTGCGTTTCCTTTGAAAAGGAAACAAGAACGCCATCCACCCGGTTGGTGAGCACAGCGTGGGTATTGTTTACCTCCCGACGGTAAGTCTCGTTGGATTGAAACACCATCACACTATAATCGTTTTTATAGGCCACCTCCTCAATACCGTTTATGATGGCTGAAAAGAAATAATGCTCGATCTCAGGGATGATCAATCCGATGGTTTTGGTAACATTGCTTCTCAGATTCAATGCAATACGGTTGGGTCTGTATCCTAGTAAAGCCGCCAGTTCCTTTACAGCAGTGCGGGTTTTGGGACTGATATCAGGGTGATCCTTCAATGCACGGGAAACAGTGGAGGTTGACAAGCCCAACTTGATGGCAATATCTTTGATGGTGATCTGGCGTTTCATACTGTTAATCCTGTTGAAAAAGAGGGGTAAAGATACAAAAACAAGGCTTGCTTTTGTATTGTTCAGGAAAAATAAACTGAAGTTGATATAATTTATTCCGGAATCGCTTATCCATGCAACCCTGTTCAACGATTGAACGTCTTAAACAATTGATCTGAATCTGCTTAAGCTACATTTAACTTCGAAACACTATGATTGAACCCAACATCAGAAAACATAATCAAGTAAAAAATATTTCAGAGATTGCTAACGCCAAGGCTAAAGACAATGATTTGTTTTGAACAAATTTCAATCGTTTGCGGTTCTTTTTATCACAAATTAAATGATGAAAAAATAACCTGCATCATGTTTTATTAATTTTGTTATAACCTTTAGGAAAAATCCATGTTTAATTCTTCTGTCAAGCATTAACCCGGTCAACTATCCAACAATCACTATCAATAAATCAATAATTACATGATTATGAGTAAGTTGTATTTACAAATCATGACGATCGTCCTGCTGACGGTTGTCTTTTCGGTTGCCCATGCTCAAACCGGAACGGTTTCGGGTGTGGTTACCGACCAAAGTACCGGCGAGACCATGCCGGGGGCCAATGTGCTCATTAAGGGCACTTTAATGGGTCAGTCAACAGATTTCGACGGCAAATTTTCCATCGTTGATGTTCCTGCTGGAACAGTAGTGGTTGAAGCCAGCTTTGTAGGTTTTCTGCCTGCAAGCCGCACCATTGCCGTTGAAGCAGGCAAAACAGTAACCGTAAACTTTTCGCTTGTTCCTGATGCCATCGCCCTCGAAGAAACCATTGTGATTGGTTACGGGGTGCAGAAGAAGAGTGATAAAACCGGAGCTGTTTCGCACGTAACTGCCGACCAACTTAATCAGGGTTCGCTGACAGATCCAATTCAAGGTCTTCAAGGTAAGGCTGCCGGGGTACTCATTACCAAAAAGGGCGGTGACCCGAATGCCGGATTTGCTGTAAGAATTCGTGGTTCAGCAGGATATGACTCAAATACCCAGCCATTGTTTGTTATCGATGGTATTCCGAATGCCGATCCGACTACGATTGCGCCAGAAGACATTGAGAGTTACAACGTACTCAAAGACGCTGCATCAACAGCTATTTATGGGTCACAGGGAGCTAACGGTGTAATTATTATTACTACCAAAAAAGGAAGTTTCTCCGGAATTAAAGGCAAAAAAAGCACTTCCAAAGTTGAATTCAACCACAAAACATCCTTTGACAGAGTGGCAAAGACCCTGAATGTAATGAGCGCTGATGAACTGCGTTCATTTGCTCAGCGTAAACTGGAAGATGCGCTTGTTGCAAATCCTGACTGGACTATCGACAGCATTTTCACAGATGGCGGAGCAGACACTGATTGGCAAAAGGAAATTTACAGAGTTGGAATCAACAATGAGACCTATGTGAACTTTTATGGAGGTGACGATAAGAGTAATTATTACGGTTCAATTGGCAGGGCAAACTGGCAAGGTGTTATGAAAGGCACTGAGAAAGACCGTATAACTGCTAAGGTAAATCTAAGTCACAAAGCCTTCAATGACAGGCTGATTATCTCAGGGAACCTGACCAGTTCTTTTGAAAATAATGATTATGAAAACTATGGAGGTTGGGGCAAAGAAGACATCATCTATCAGGCAATCTCTCGCAACCCCACTGACCCTGTCAGGGATGGCAATGGCAATTTCGACAAAACACAGCGGGAATTTAACTACGAAAACCCCTTATCGATCATTGAAAATATTACCAATGTAAGGGATGCCAAACGATATATGGGAAACCTGAAGGCTGACCTTAAAGTAACCAAAACGATTACTGCCAGCGTAAGTGCAGGTTATATCCGTAACGACCACGAGGGAACATATTTCAGACCAACAGGAGTATTTGCCTCTGCCGATAATGGTTTTGCCAGCAGATATTACAGCAACTACTATTCCAAGGTTGTTGAGTCAATGCTCAATTATACAAATACGTACAATGACTTCCATAATGTTGTATTCGACCTTGGACATTCGTGGCAGGAAAGTGGTTACGATGGATTTTCAGCGCAAGCCTCCAATTCTCAGTCACCCGGTATCGGAGCCGACAACCTCCGTTCACTGGTAGATGTTAAATGGGGCGATGTGAATTCCTACAGAGGCATGTCACAGCTGATTGGAATGTTTACACGTCTTCAGTACAACTTCAATTCCAAATATTACGTTTCAGCTTCAGTAAGGCGTGACGGATCAACCAAGTTTGGCGAAAACAACAGATGGGGTTGGTTCCCTACAGCAGCACTAGGATGGAGCATGCACAATGAGGAATTTATGAGTAACATCAACTGGCTTGATCAACTTAAACTCAGAGCAAGTTATGGTGTCAGCGGCAATCAGGCCATTGGCGAATACCGTAATCAGGCCATTTGGTTCCCCAGCGGTCTGGCTACCAATCCGGAAACAGGACAACAGGTTATTTCTTTCCAACCCGCACACAATCCCAATCCGGATTTGAAATGGGAACGTACCAGTGAGGTAAACATTGGTGTTGACTTTGCCGTATGGAACAGCAGGTTAAGCGGTAGTTTGGAATTGTACAGCAAAAACACAACCGATCTGTTAGGAGAGTATGTTGTTCCCGTACCGCCTAATCTTGCACCGCGCACATTTGCCAATTCAGGCGCCATTACAAACAAAGGTATTGAACTCTTCTTGCAGGCATTTGTAGTTGACAAAAGAGACATTAAATGGAAAACCAGCCTCACCGCTGCCCACAATAAATCAGAATTTACTGATCTTGGTGAGTTTACAACACAGGAAAGTGGCGTACGATACGCAGGATACATCTCTGGCCGTGGTATGGTGGGTGATTCATACTTCCTGAATGGTATCGCAGTTGGACAGGAAGTTGGTGCTTTTTATCTGCCTAAATATGTAGGTATCGTCGATGGTGAGTTTGTTTACGAATCCAGAGAAGGTGGTTTCACAACAAAACTTTCTGAAGCAAAGCGCACCTTCATGGGAACAGCTAACCCGGATATTGAACTGGGGTGGTCAAATTCATTCACTTTTTACAAAAACTGGAATGTGGATTTTGCCTTTAGAAGCCTCATAGGCAACAAGGTTTACAACGCCACAAGATCATTCTTTGATTTCCCTGGCAACCTGCCTTCTCTCAATGGCCTGCCAGACGCTTTGGATTGGTATGAAGATGGACGCACCAAAACCGGGCCCACTATTGCTGACATTTATCTTGAAGATGCCTCTTTCCTCAGACTTGATTACATCAGCGTGTCATACAATGTGAATACCGATAAAATTGATTGGTTGAGCAGTCTGAAACTTTATGTAGTGGCCAGTAACCTGTTCACCATAACCGGATATTCAGGAATTGACCCCGAAACAACCATTGACGGACTCAGCTATGGTATCGATCAGTATAATGTATACCCCAAGACCAGAACCTTATCATTTGGTATTAATGCAAGCTTCTAACAATCAACAGCTATGAAAAAACTAATTATATTAATTTCGTTGATATCCTTCGTCTTTACAGGTTGTACAAAACTTGACGAAGTAATTTATGACAGAATTCCGAATAATGAGTATCCGGAAAATGCTGATCAGGTTGCTAACCTGAGCGTAGATGCCTATAAACGTCTTCAAAATCTTGCTGATGATAATGGTTGGTGGTTTCTGGCGCAGGAAATCAGTTCCGACGGGTTTTGTGGACCAACACGCGCATCCGACTGGTTTGATGGCGGAAAATGGCTTGTGATGCACCAACATAATTGGTCGAACGATGTAGAAGGTGTGAACAGAATGTGGAGCACTTTCTGGGAAGGAATAACTTCTTCCAACCAAATCATTGACCTGTTGAAACAGCTTGAGCAAAACGATGACATCAGGGCTAAAATTGCCGAAGTTGAGGTGATGCGCTCCTTTTACTTTTATCTACTCATGGATAATTATGGAAGTGCACCTTACCTGACAACTGCAAATCTACCCGGTGATTTTTTACCTACAAAGATTTCTCGAGAAGCAATCTATGACAGTCTGGTCACAACCGTTGAAAAAAGTCTGCCATACCTCAAACTCACTGACAACAAGCTTTTGGCCACACGCTATATGGCATTTGCCTTATTGTCAAAACTTTATATAAATTCTGAAGTCTACACAGGAACAGCCCAATGGGCCAAGGCCGAAATGTACATTGATAGTCTATTGGCCGGGCCTTACAGTTTAGAATCTGATGTTTCTGCACCCTTCAAAACAAACAACGATCGCAGCAGCGAAATTATATTCTCCATTCCTTACGACGAAGATAATTTTGAAGGTTTCAGAATTCATATGCGTACCCTTCACTACCAGCATAACCTAACCTTTGACATGCCTGTAGGCCCCTGGAATGGTTTTGCTGTCGTGCCGACCTTCTTCGACACATATGAAGACACCGACCTTCGTAAGCAGCAATGGTTTATCTATGGCCCTCAATTCACCAGTTCCGGTGAAGAGATTATCGAAAGCATTACTGGCGAACCTTTGGTTATTGATCCATATCTGCCTGCATTATTTATGGAAGATGGAGCATTTACCCCTGCACAGATTCGTACAACAGGTGCACGTGCCGGAAAATACGAAATCAAAATGGGAGCCAAAGAAAACCTAAGCAATAATTTCCCCTTATTCAGGCTTACCGACTTCTACCTGATGAAAGCAGAAGTTGTGATCCGTCAGGGTGGAAATGGAGATCAATGGATAGACCCGATTCGTGAACGCGCCGGTGTTGCCCCCTGGTCGGGTGCCACTATTGACCAATTGCTTGCCGAGCGGGGTCGTGAGTTGTGGCTCGAAGGCCATCGCCGTCAGGATCTTATCCGTTATGGAAAATGGGAAAACAGCTGGTGGGAAAAACCTGCTACTGACGGTTCAAAAAGAACCTTCCCCATTCCCAAATGGGCGATTGATGCCAATCCAAATCTAGGAAACTAATTATTATTTTTGCATTCAAACAATTAACCCTTATTTAATCACTAATTAAAATCATTAACACTATGAAGAAAAGTAGTTTTTTAAATGCATTCAAACTCTCATGGACAGTGCTTTTGGCATTTGCCCTGGTTGTTTCTGCCTGCAAAAAGGACGATGACGACGATGATGATAAACCTCCGGTAATCGTTCTCGACGGAATCTATGTTAAAGGAGGAAGCACTCCATTTGCTGACTTCGATGCCAAAGGCATGATGAAGGCCACCCGCAACGAGGTGAACCAGACAGACCGCGCTCAGCTGCTCGAATTGTTTATCACCCTCAAAGCCGGTGACCCGGGATTCAACATTGTTAAAGTTGCCGGTGCAACTCGCACTACATACGGTCCGGGAGCCAACTGGGCAGTGGTTGGTGAAGCTGACCGCATCAACGATGAACCCAAGCTCGATTTCTGGCGTGGCGCAGTTGCCGAAACAGAAACAGCTTTCAAAGTTCCTGCTGACGGTCTCTACCATGTAGTTTACGACACCGAACTCGGAATCGCAGTTGTTGTTCCGGTTCAGTACTGGGGCCTTATCGGCGCTGCTACCCCGGGTGGCTGGGGCGGCGACACCCAAATGCCTGCCGGTGGTTTCGACATGAACACCATGACTTTTGAACTCACCGATGTAGCGCTTACAAAAGCTGACTTCAAATTCCGCTATTCAGGCGGATGGAAAGTTGTTATTGATGACAACGTTGACCTTGGAGAAGGTGTTGTAGGCGTTCGCGTGAACACCAACTACGGAGGTGCAGTAAATGCCCTCGTTCCCGGCGGCAACAATATTGCCAATGAAACCGGCGGAAAGTACACAGCCAAAATGGTTTGGACACTCGGAACAGGTTATGCTGCAACCCTCACCAAAACAGGCGAACTCGATGCATTCAACTATACTGATACAGAGCTCGGCCTTATCGGCGGCAGCCTGATCGTTGACGGCGCTTCATGGGGATGGGAAAATGGTTACCAACTCCACAAACCCGTTGTTGAAAACGAAACCAACTACACATGGACATGGAGCAATATTGAATTTGCCATTGAAGGCGGTGGTTTCAAAATCCGTGAAGGTGCCGACTGGAATGGTCTCTCCTTTGGATATCCTCAGGTTGTTATGGCAGGCCTCGCTGCTGACGACTTTGAAACAAACGGCGATGGAAACTTTGTTCCTAAAGTAGATGGTGGTGTTTATGATATTACCTTCCACATTGATGCTGTAGCCGATGTCAAAACCTTTACCATCAATCCTGCCGGTGCTGCTCCCGAACTTTATATCCTTGGCGATGGCTCACTGGCCGGTTGGGACAACACCGCAGCGCTTCCGTTGACCGGAACAGACGGCAATTACACCATCACCACAACCCTCGGAGGTGCCGGTAAATACATCAAATTTATCACCACCCTCGGACAATGGGCACCACAATACGGAACAGATGGCACCGGAACATCAACCGGCGGGCCACTGGTATTCCGTCCGACCGAATCAGAACCAGATCCGGCCGCTATCCCATGTCCGGATGCAGCTGGTGACTATGTGATTACTGTCAACACAACAGCTCTAACCTATACAATTGCACCTGCTAAATAAGCAGATGTCAAAGGATTTTCATAAAAGGCCGCCCTCCCGGGGCGGTCTTTTTTTTCGTTCGTATGATCCATTGGGACTACATGTAAACTCCCCGGAAACGAAATTCAAAAAAATAGTGTTGTAAGAAAATCATGTTTAACCGCAAAGTGCGCAACGATATTTACCGCAGAATGCGTAAATGAAACAACCGCAAAGTTCGCTAAGGGCATGTGTCTGGCAAAGTGTTGGGTAATTCATATATTTCTCTGCGTCCTTTGCGCCTCCTTTGTGTTCTTTGCGGTTAAAAACAAATTAGCCGTACCTTTACGGTACTTAAGAAACATAAATTCATATGAAAATCACTTTTCTGGGTGCAGCACAGGAAGTAACGGGAAGCAAACACCTCCTGACAACCCCAACCGGCAAAAAACTCCTGCTTGATTGCGGCAGCTTTCAGGGAAAAGGGCTTGCTACGGACGAAAAAAACCGTAAACCCGGTATCGATCCGGCCTCTGTGGACCACATCATCCTCACCCATGCCCACATCGACCATTCCGGTATGATCCCCTATTTTTACAAACAAGGATTCAGGGGCTCGGTGATCTGCACCCATGCCACGCGCGACCTTTGTGCCATCATGTTGGCCGACAGTGGTTTTATACAGGAACATGATACCCGTTGGTTTAATAAAAAAAGATTAAGACAAGGCCTCCCTCCCGTTGAACCAATCTACACCAAGCAGGACGCCCAAAAATGTATGGAGCTCTTTATAGGTGTTTCTTACAACAGAAAATTCAGAATTGATCAGGAAATCACAGTAAGCTTCACCAACACAGGGCATCTTCTCGGAAGTGCCGTGGCAAATATCCGGATAACCGAAAAGGACAAATCCACCACTATAGCTTATACCGGCGATATTGGCAGGGAAACTAACCGCATCCTTATTCCACCCGACCCTTTCCCTGCTTGCGACTACCTGATCTGTGAATCAACCTATGGCGACAGATTGCATGAAGACAATATTGCGTCGGAAGGAAGGCTGCTGCAGATCATTCACCAGACCTGTGTGGTTCAAAAAGGTAAACTCATCATTCCATCCTTTGCCATCGGGCGCACTCAGGAACTTGTTTATGTATTGAACAACTTTTATAACGAAGGTAAGCTTCCACGCGTTAAAATATATGTGGACAGCCCGCTGGCCGTAAACGCCACCGAAATATTCAGGATGCACCCCGAATGTTTCAATGCAGATGTGCTCGAAGTTATATCCGACGATCCTGACCCTTTCGGGTTCTCCAGTCTGACATACATCACAAAGGTTGAACAATCCAAGAAACTGAACGAAAGCAAGGAACCCTGTGTCATCATATCAGCATCGGGCATGATGGAAGCCGGCCGTATCAAACACCATCTTGCAAATAATATCAGTAATCCAAACAACACTATACTCGCTGTAGGTTACTGCGCTCCCGAAACGCTTGGGGCACGACTTCTTGCCGGAGTCAGGAACATATCCATTTTCGGATTTCCACATGAGGTAAAAGCCCGTATTGACAAGATTGATTCTTTCAGCGGACATGCCGATTATTCCGAAATGCTCAGGTTTCTGCAATGTCAGCAACCCAAAAGCATCCGCAAAACCTTCCTCGTTCATGGTGATCCGGAAGCACAGAAATTCTTTCAAAAACAACTGAAAAAGAATGGCTTCAGGAAAGTTGAAGTACCTGCACCCGGAGAAACTTTTGAACTCACTTGAACAGGCACAAACCGGACTTGAGGTTTAATAACGATCCATCCAGTAGCTGTCAGATTGGGACTTGCAACCGTTTGCACATAAGCAAAGCTTAGTTTTAGGCTAACCACAACTTTATCGCTGGCAGATTGTTATCTTTGTAGTCTAACCCAAATCAGCAGCAGTAGCATGAACTCCATCCGATTCCTATTCTTTGTATTGGCCCTGTCGTTTTCCACAATAACTCAGGCACAGCTTATCACGGCCGACCCTCCGTTTCCTACTGATAACCAACAGGTAATCATAACATTCAATGCAGCTGAAGGCAGTGGAGGCCTTGCAGGCTACACCGGTGATGTGTATGCCCACACCGGTGTGATCACCAACAACAGCAGCAGCGGCTCCGACTGGAAATACGTTGTCGCCAACTGGGGTGTAAACATACCTAAAGCAAAGCTGACTAGGATTTCCACCGACCTGTACACACTGACTATTGGACCGTCCATACGCGAGTATTATGGTGTGCCGGCCGGAGAAACAATATTGAAAATGGCTTTTGTGTTCCGCTCAGGAACACAGGTTGGCGGTGCATGGCTTGAAGGAAAAACTGCCCAGAACGGCGATATCTTTTACGATGTTGCAGAAGGCGGACTTAATGTCAGTATCATTTCACCCGAACAAAAACAGATACTTGCCGAACTTAACGAAACCATTCAGGTAACCGTTGCCTCGTTTGATGCAGATTCAAGTGTGCTTACGATTAATAATCAAAGAGTTGCAGCTACAACCACAACAAGCCTTAATTATACTTTCAATGCAGCAGATTATGGTTCGTTTAAGTTTATTGCCAGGGCATACGGTGCCGAAAGCATTGTCGCTGATTCATTTGCCTGTTTCGTACGCACTCCCGTGACTGTAGCCGAAAAGCCCGCCGGCACTATTGATGGGGTAAACTATATTAATGACAACAAAGTTGTTCTATCACTATTTGCTCCTTTTAAAAACCATGTTTTTGTCATCGGCGATTTCAACAACTGGGCACTCGACAATTCAAACTATATGAAGCGAACACCCGACGGGACAACCTACTGGCTCGAAATTGACGGCCTCGAAGCCGGTCGCGAATATATTTATCAGTTTCTTGTCGATGGCGAACTGCTAATTGCCGACCCATATGCACACAAAATTTTAGATCCCTGGAACGACAGTTATATCAGCAATACGACCTATCCTGACCTCATTCCCTATCCCACCGGCAAAACAACCGGAATTGCTTCTGTTTTTCAAACCGCACGCGAAGAATACAACTGGGAGGTGGTAAATTTCAACCCACCCAATCCTGGTGATCTGATTATTTATGAGCTCCATATCAGGGATTTTGTGGCTACACGCGACATCAAAACAGTGATAGATACGCTGGATTATCTGGAAAAACTCGGAGTAAATGCAATTGAACTTATGCCCATCAACGAATTTGAAGGCAACGACTCATGGGGCTACAATCCATCATTTTATTTCGCTACCGACAAAGCCTACGGGCGCATAAACGATTATAAAAGATTCATCGATGAATGCCATAAAAGAGGAATCGCTGTTATCATTGATATGGTGCTCAACCATTCTTACGGTCAATCGCCGCTGGTACAGATGTATTTCGACCCCACGGCCGGCGAATATGGTCAGCCCACGGCGGAAAATCCCTGGTACAATCAATCTTGTCCGCACCCACCTTATTGCTGGGGTTATGATTTTGATCACTTAAGTATTCATACACAACAATTTGTTGACCGTGTGAATGCCTTCTGGCTCGAAGAGTTCAAAGTAGACGGATTCAGGTTCGACTTCACCAAAGGGTTCACCAATGTACAGTCGGGTTGGGAAGGATCGCAATATGATGCTACCCGTGTTGCCATTCTCAAACGTATGGCCGATCGCATCTGGGATGTGAATGACAATGCTTATGTAATCCTTGAGCACTTTGCCGAGAACTCCGAAGAAATTGAACTCTCCAACTATGGCATGATGCTTTGGGGAAATATGAACCACAGCTACAACGAAGCCACCATGGGTTGGAATGCGAATTCGAATTTCTCGGGTGTTTCCTACAAACAGCGCGGGTGGTCAAAACCCCATCTGGTTGGCTATATGGAAAGTCACGATGAAGAAAGACTGATGTTTAAAAACATCACGTACGGAAATTCATCAAACCAGTGGCACGATGTGAAAAAACTGGATATTGGCTTGAAGCGCAACGCTATGGCAGCAGCGTTTTTCCTGCTCGTCCCCGGCCCGAAAATGATCTGGCAATTTGGGGAACTGGGATATGATGTAAGCATTGACGAACCATGCCGTGTTTGTCCAAAGCCCATACGATGGAATTATTATCAACAGTTCGACAGAAGACAATTGTACCTGTATTACAGTTCTTTGATTGCACTACGCAAATCACATGATGTGTTCAGAACAGAAAACATTACCATGACTACAGCCGGTGCCATGAAACGCATCAGTCTGGTTCATCCGGACATGTCAGTGATTATATTAGGCAATTTTGGTGTAACCGCTGCCGACATCAATCCTCAGTTTACGGCAACAGGTGCATGGTATGACTATTACAACAACAGCACACTGAATGTGGCCAGCACCAGCGATCCCATCAACCTTCAACCCAGTGAGTTCAGAATCTATACAACACAAAAGCTTGACTGGCCTTCGTTTGTGGGTATAGCCGAACCTTTAGAAGACGTGAATATGAACAGCAAACTTTGGCCAAATCCATCCAGTGGCACCATATATGTTGACCTCGATGTGCCATCAGCCGATATTTATACCATCAGCCTGCTCAGTATTTCGGGCCAAAAGGTGGAACAACTGCTTAACAAGAGATTTGATAAAGGATTGCACAGCTTGGACTTTAATCCCGAACTATCGCCCGGCATGTATCTTTTGGAAATAAAAAACAGGAACAACCGCGAACTGTTGAAGTTTGTCCGCTGAACTACCGCTTAAGGTTTTTCCTGACTGCAAACCGTAATCCGTTCAAAACTGATTTCGGAATTATAAGCCTTGTAGCTGATCTCGATATTACCTTCTTTAACTGTGCCTTCCGAACCTGCATGTATGGTTGCCCCAACAGGCAATTCTATAGAGACAAAATAAGGCGTTGTCGGATTGCTAATGGCAACCAATCCGTCGATGCCATAATAATAAAACACGGCAACTTCATAATCCCCCTCAGCTTTCAAGAGATACTCAACCGTTACATTTTGTGGGGCAATCAGGGTATCTGTTGCCATAATGCATGTAATAACAGGAACTTCTGTTTCCTCCCGGCACGAGGTATTCAGCAGGAAAAGCGCCGCTGCAAATGCCAAAAAAAACACTCTGATTTGCTTCATGGGCTATATT
>Ga0209835_1000826_pt1 | contig 18948 bp, 11 predicted proteins | sample LakKivwa52mmetaG_FD_184138 | JGI IMG/M metagenome (GOLD analysis project Ga0209835, IMG submission 184138) | Anoxic lake water microbial communities from Lake Kivu, Rwanda to study Microbial Dark Matter (Phase II) - Lake Kivu water 52m metaG... | ecosystem: Environmental > Aquatic > Freshwater >...
GGTCAACCACATCATAGGCAAGAGGTTGCTGAGTTTCATTTGCAATGGTGCCTTCCGGAGCGGGGTTTTGGCCTCTCTGCAGGGCAGCGATCTTGCTGGTCATAGCAGCAATTTCGTCATCAATATAGTCCTGCATTTCTTCGATTGCATCTTCGATCTCAGTGATCAGAAGCGTGATCTCCTCATGCACCTGACTGGAAAGCAGATGGTCTTCGGTTGCTTCAGTGGAAAGTGTATCAGTGAGGACGACTGAAGTTGATTGCTTCCCAAGCTCAGATTGCAGAGCATCGACGCGACGATAGAGATGGGCGATGTCATCAGTGAATTGGTTATCATATTCGCGCATGATGAAATAGATGTCATCCATCTCGGTCATGATCGAATCCAGCATGGCCTGAGTGGCAAGGGACTTATCCAGGACAGCAACTTTACTTTCAATAAGGGCAACCATATCCAGGGCATAACGACGCTGGGAAAATATTTCTTCCTGCAGCATTCTGATATCTGCAACGGTTTCGGCCAGAGTGGCTTCCAAAACTTCAAGCTTCTTCTGGTCTGCTTTATATGCCTGATTTGATACACAAGCACTCAAAGCCAACAGGGCACAGAGCAATACAATAATCTGTTTCATAATATTACACTCCCTCAAACTGCCTCAAACATTTTTTTTATGATGCACAATGTGGCACCGTAAAGTGAGGCAGTAAGTGATATTTATCCTTTTTGTAAAAACACGGAATAAGCACGAAATGTGCTATAAAGATCTGCTTTGCTGCAGAGTTCGTAGAGGGAATGCATTCCCATCAAAGCAACTCCGCAATCGATTACTTCAGCACCAAGATTTGCAAGTATATAAGCAATGGTACCACCACCACCTTCGTCAACTTTTCCAAGTTCTCCCATCTGCCAGTGGATCTTTTCAGCATCCAGGAGATGAAGGAGTTTGGCTGTGAATTCGGGATTGGCATCGTTGCAACCGGATTTACCACCGCTTCCGGTGAATTTTGAAATACCAATTCCATGATTGAAGATGATGGCATTTTGTCTTTCATGAACCCCAGGGTAGTTTGGATCGATGGCTGCGGTAACATCTCCGGAAAGGATCTGGGCATTCATGAAGGACTTGCGTAGATTGGCAGAAGTGTTTCCTTCTCCAGAATGCTCGAGTAAGCTGCCAATAAAATCCTGGATAAAGATGGAATGAGCACCGGTGTTTCCCTGACTGCCAACTTCCTCTTTGTCTGAGAAATAGACGATCATTGTCTTCCGGGGAGATTTATCGAGGTTATCCAGCAATGCAGTCAAGGCAGCGTAGGCACAAATTCTATCGTCCTGACCATAACCCACAACCATTGATTTATCAATTCCGGCATCCCTGGCAGGGGTTGCTGGAACGAGTTCTAACTCGGCTGCCAAAAAGTCCTGTTCAAAGATGCCATACTTTTCGTTGATAACCTTGAGGGCATAGAGCTTGATTGCATCCTTTTCATCGGTGCTGGCTTCGATCATCGAGGAGAAGACCAGATTCATCCTGGAAGCATCGATCGCTTCGGCCAGGTTCTTGGTATATTGTTCTTTACGAGCAAGGTGAGGAAGCAGATCCGGAATGATGAAAACGGGTTCATCCGCGTTTTCTCCAATGGAGATATCGAGGTTTCTGCTATCCTTGGTAACGATGAAACCATGCAGGGCAAGGGGAGTGGACACCCACTGGTATTTTTTGATTCCACCGTAATAGTGCGTTCTCATACAAGCTGTTGCACTGGTTGCATCTTCATACAATGGATTTTGCTTGAGATCAACCCGGGGAGCATCGATGTGGGCTGCAACCATATTGAACCCTTCAGTGATTGGCTGTTTGCCAATGATGGCCATGGCGATGGTCTTGTTACGGAAAATGGAATATACCTTGGGGCTGGATTTCCTGGCAGGCAGGGTTATGAATTTGTGTTTCTTGAGAAGTTCTTCAGTGTAACGGATTGACTCTCGCACGGTTTTGGCGGAGTTCAGAAATGCTTTGTAAGGCTCTGCATAACTTTGCACAGCATCAAGCACACTTTGCTCTGTGTCCTTATAGAAGTTTGGACGGGAATAGAGCAGTGGGTTCGTTTTTTCTTTCTTTTTCATTTTTCCCTTTTTGGGAGCGGTGAACCTTGCACCAGCTCCGCTGTATCTTATTTTATCTCAATAATTTGTAAAAACCTTTCGCCCATCGGGGCATTGACCATACCGATCTCTCCGGCTTTCTTCCCTAAAAGTGCTCTTCCTATGGGCGAGGCAACTGAAACTGCTTGTACACCTTCTTCGTTATGGAAATTCAGCTCATCCACCCCAACAACGTGATACCAGATATCTTCCTCAGTATCCATATCTTTTGCCAGACAATACAATCCAAATCTAACAGCATCTCTGGGAAACTCAGAAGGATCGATCACCTTGAGGCGCGAAGATCTTTTTCTGAGGAAATCGATCTCAGAATCTATTGATCTCTGGCGCTCCCGGGCTGCTTTGTATTCGGCATTTTCACTAAGGTCTCCGAATTCCCTGGCGATAGCAAGGGCTTTCATTGTTTCGGGCCGGTCTTCATTCATTAAAAAGCTGATCCGCTTCTGGAGTCTTTCCATACCAATTTTTGTAATATAAAGTGTCAGATCCAATTCATTCTCCTTATTTGTTGCGGGACAAGAGTTTCATGGCAGAAAGTGCTGCCTTTTTGACCCTGGCGTTTCCGGAATGCGTCCAGTTTTCTATTATGGGCTTGAGGGTTGTGTCAGTAGCAGTTATAGCTCCGCAGAGGATTTCCACGGTTTGGGGCTCGCGGGTGCTGCCATTTTCCTGATAGATGGAAAGATACATATCTTTATCAATTTTGGCCAGTGCCTTCAGGAATTGAATTTGATTTTGGGGGTATTTCTCGGTAGAATAATTCCAGTGTTTCTGAAAGTGGGATAGCACAGGGGGGATTTGTTCCGGTTCTCGCTTGATGAACTTCAATATGAGATTAAGTGATTGTTTCCGGAGTGTTTCATTGGGATCTTCTATCCAGGAAAGCAGGATGGGAAGATAATCCGCACACTTCTTTTTCAAAAGAGGTAAGAATATTTTGTCCATGATGAGCATAACATCATGGGCTGGAGCCGACTTCATGGCAGCTTCCACCAGAGGGAAATAAATCTGCGTCTTTTTCGAAATCAGCTTGTTCATGATATACAAATAAGCAAGCTTACCATACTCTCCCTTTTTCTCCCATAAATAATTGAAGAAAGGTATATATTGCTCGTGATTTCGTCCTATCTTCTGCAATAAGACCTGTGCCACAAAAGCAATAACTTCCGAAGGGATCTTACCATTGACCCGAGCGGGATAAGCATTGAAGATTATCTCAAAATCATAGTTCTGTTTGGGCAGTTTGTTTTCGAAAAAACTGATGGTGTCCATGGTCAGTCGCTCTTTCCAATCGATGGTAAGCATCTTTGTCTCCTAATCTATCTATCTTTTTTTATTACAATTCTACAAGTGCAGTCAAAGTCCTGAAAAAGGGTTTTACTGTCAAGTGAAAATATGGCAGGGGATCTGTTTTAGGCTTTTCAATAGTTAGTTTTGAAAGCTGGATCAACCAAAATACTCTCAGCTTGAAGTTAATGCACAGAATGATTTGACAAAAATTGCAGGTAATCCAAGCTTGTGTACAGTGAGTTTAAAGTCTATACAGCTCAAAACCAAAGGAGTTTAGCTATGAATAAGATATCGATCCTGATTCTGGTTGTTGTTATCCTGCTGGCGGGATGCAATACTCATAATAGCGTGCAAGTTGCAAAGACGGGAGAGCTTCCCATCCGGATGAATTTGGAGTCAGCTCTCAATCAAAACATCACCATCAGCAGGATAGCGGTTAAAATCACCAAAGGTGCATTTACCGATGAAATGGATCTCAATATCACCGGACATCTGGCTTCCGGCACTTTCACCGAGCTCGAGCTTGGTACCTATGCCATTGATGTTGATGTATATGATGGGTTGATGATAATAGCCACAGGACATGGGACAGGAACTGTGCTGCCGGCTCAGAGCACAACGGTTTATATCACACTTCAGTTTAATCCGGGTGATCTGGAAATAATTGTGAATTGGGGACTTCCTTATGAGGACTGCCGGCGTATTCTTTTGGTTGGAAACAGTCACACTTTCTATAATTATGGTGTGGAAACACATCTGAACCAATTGGTCAATGCAGTCCATCCCGAATGGAATGTTCTCGTAAATGCATGCACCATGGGAGGATATACCCTGGAGAATCACTACAATGATCAGAATTCCATGAATACCATTGCCACCGGAGATTGGGATCTGGTAATCCTTCAGGAGCAAAGCAGCCGTCCAATGCAATATCCCGATCTCTTTTATCAATATTCGATTTTGCTGAGTGATTTTATCAACCAGTCCGGAGCTCTAACCGGTTTTTATATGACCTGGGCCTGGAGAAACAATCCTGAGATGTATGAACCGATCCGGGATGCATATTATTATATCGGTGCATATCTGGATGCCTTGGTGGTTCCTGCAGGAGTGGCATTTTATAATGCCTATCAGACACCCACCCCTCCGGATCTTTATTCTCCGGATAATTATCACCCCAGCATCTATGGAACCTATCTGGTTGCCTGCACGATGCTTGCCAGTATCTGGAATGTCAATCCTATTGGGAATCCATATTTTCCAGTTGAAATCTCAGCTGATGATGCGTTGTTTTTGCAACAGATTGCCTGGGCGACAGTTCAAAGCGAAGCCAAAAATGACAGGGGAATTGATTTTCGCAAACCGCAAATTCGGCAAAGCATCAGGAAGGCAGCTTAGTTTAGTTTGCTTCTATGGGATAAACTCTAAAGAAAATAATGCTAAATTGAAGCCCTTATTATCAGGAATTGACCAGGAATATACTAAGGTAAGCAAAAGCCCTGTGAGGGCTTATATTCCCTTGATGATTTGGTAATTCTTGAATGTTCCTATATGGCGGTTTCCAAGGAGATTGCGCTCAAACCAACTGATCAGACGGTATTTGAAAAGCTCGTGTTTGTGGGGTTGGCGGAATTGGTTGGGCTTACCAGAGAGTTGTAATTTATCCTTCCAGTCCATGGCAGAGATCATCTCCTGCATTACTTTGGGATGGGTTCCCTTGAATTCTGCCAAGAGGTTCAAGGGGCCATAATCAAAATACTTGGGGGCATTGTTATAATAGTTTTCAGCTTTCTCTTTGCCCCAGTGGACAGAATCCAGAGCCCGGCGCTTGTTCTGCATCAGATGGGGAGGACGCACCCAGCCGTAATGATAGATATGGGCATCCACGAGAGCAACGTTGAGCTTTCTCGTACCTGTCTCCTGACGGGGATTGTCATAGTGTTCAAAGTAACGGAAGGACTGAGCACTCTGATAAGAATGGATATTTGGGAGGTTGCGAACTATCCTGATCTCATAGGGATACCAGCCATGTCCTGCATGAAAGTGGTCATAATCACCCCAGAAATGGGTGTAGTTAAAAAGCAAACCCTCCACCTGTGGCTTATCAAGAAGTTCCTGACAGCGCTTTTGGATCACAGGCAGGTATTGCTCGTGCACTACTTCATCTGCCTGTAAATAGAACAGCCAGTCGCCACTGCATTCCTTCATGGCAATATCGGTCTGGATGGAATTGATAATCCCTTTTTTGTAATACTGCTCATTCCATTGAGTGTCAATGATCCTGATTTTGGGATCCTGAATGGAGGAAATCAGGTCTCTGGTATTGTCATCCTCGTCACCTTTCCCTACTGCAATGACAAACTCATCACAGATCGGCAGGATGGAAAGGATAGCTTCCCGGATGGGATAATACAACTTTGCACCGTTGCGGACAAATGAAAAGCCACTGATCTTCATCTTGTTTCCTTATATAGAGTTAGCTCTTGAATTGGAGTTTATAAAGGTGTTGGTAGCGGGGACAGGTCTCAAGGAGTTCATCATGAGAGCCCTCACCAACGATCTGGCCTTTCTCAATCACAACAATCTTATCTGCTTTCAGGATGGTTGAAAGCCGGTGAGCTATCAAAACGACAGTCCGGTTCTGGGTGGCTTCCTCAATGGCATCCTGCACTTTTTGTTCTGATTCAGTATCCAGTGCGCTCGTGGCTTCGTCAAAGATCAGAATAGGTGGATCTGCAACTATCGCTCTTGCAATGCAAAGCCGCTGTCTTTGCCCTCCGGAGAGATTTGCTCCCTTGGTCTCAAGTTGAGAGTCATATTTTTCTGGAAGCTGCATGATAAATTCTTCTGCATGTGCAATCCTGGCAGCATTGATCACCTGCTCATCAGTTACAGGAAGATATGAGCCGTAGGCAATATTCTCCCTGGCGGTCTTGGTGAAGAGGATGGAATCCTGTGTGACAATTCCGAACAATCGTCTGAGATCATCAAGTTTGATCTTTCTGATATCAATGCCATCGATGAGAATGGCTCCCTCGCAGACCTCATACATCCGGTTGATCAGATTGGCCAGAGTGGTTTTGCCACCACCACTTGAACCAACCAATGCAACTTTCATCCCCTTCCGGATCTCCATCGAGACATTTTTAACAGCATATTTACCAGGTTTATACCAAAAAGATACAGACCGGAACTCTATCCTGTCATCAAAGCTTGGTTTATGCACTGCATCTGCCGCGTCTTGAATGGAAGATTCCTTATTCATGACCAAGGCAATGCGGTCCAGTGAGACCAATGCCTGGCGCACCTCGTTGTATAGCTGAGTTAAAGTCTTCATAGGATGCAACATAGAAAACAATGCAAAAAGGAAAGCGGTAAAATCTCCCAATGAAAAACCAGCATTTTGGTCGAGGATCATGCTGCCACCAATGATTATGACGAGGATCCCTGTGAAGGTTGTGTTAAACTCCGAGATCGGAACATTTAGGGAACTATATACTTGTGATCTTGCCCACAATTTCTGGTATCGGTTGTTGATTGAGGAAAATCTTGTGAATTCACGTTCTTCGGCCCGGAATGCTTTGACGATCTTCATGCTGTTCAAGACCTCTTCCACATTGGAAAACATTGAACTGATCTGGCCTTGTATGCGGAAGGAGTACTTCTTGAGCTTTTTGCCAAGGACGCTGACAGAAACCGAGAAAACCGGTAGAACCACAACACTATATATGAAAAGCTTGGGATTGAGAAATATCGCCAAGCGCATGTAAACAAGTATGGTTATAACATCCCGCAAGGCATTGAGAATGGAGTTTATAAAGTTGTTACTGACGATATCCACATCATTGACCATGCGAACGATGGAGTCACCTACCTGGTTTGTATTAAAAAACTCGAGCGACTGCTGCAAATATCGGTTGAACATATAATTACGCACATCTCTGATCGTCTTCCCCCGCAGATTGACAAAACACATCCTCTGCCAGAAGAAACAAGCATTCTTGAGAATCACCAGGATCACGATGAACCCACACAAAACATAGAGCAGAGCTATAGAATTGGTGTGGAGCATCACATTCTTGAGCTCCTCCCAGATGGGCTTATACTCATTCAGCGGACGGATACTAAAAAAAGAGCCATGTGTATTCGTGAAAGAGGAAAATGCTCTCCCGGTCGCAGCAAGAAACTCGTGATAATTATGATACAAAATCTGTGGTTTATTGGGATTGAGGACATAATCGAAAAGCGGAATCAGGATAGTTATGCTAACACCGCTGAATAATGCATACAACAGCATGGCAATCAGACCCATTATCATGCTGATCCAGTATTTGAACATCATCCTGTATATCTGGATGATATTGGACATTTTGCCTTTTTCTTTATTTTCCATGTCTGTGTTCAGGAGAACCCATTCCTTTGCTCATCAAAGAGTGTTATTTTGGGATAATAAGAATAAACCCGCCGGTTGCCCAGCGGGTAAATCTGGCACGCCCTAAGGGAGTCGAACCCCTAACCTTCTGATCCGTAGTCAGATACTCTATCCAGTTGAGCTAAGGGCGCATATTTAAAGGCAATCTATTACAAGAGCTTTTTTTGTCAAGCAATATCAATGCTCTCCTGCTTATGTTATTGGAAATAGGTAGATTAATGATAGATAATTTTAACTATGACCAAAAAGATCGTCATGCCCAGTCAAAGAAATCAGGCTATGTCCAGTTTTAAGAATCTTATAAGATTCTTCCTTACATTTTGGTCATTCCCAACTCGAAGGCCTTAGTCACTTCTTAATCCCCTCTTAATCAAGCGTTAATTATTAACGCTTGATTAAGAGGGGATTGACACTTGACTAAGGCATTGGAAAAGGGAAGAAGGGTGGATGGAGTGGAGGATATTAGCGGATCAGGGCGATTTTACCTCGCTGGGAATTACCCTTTTCATCGCTGACAACAAAGAAATAAATTCCTGTTCCACAGTCGTTTCCTTCTTTGTTTTTTCCATTCCAATGGAAACGGGCAAATACATTCTGTTCCAATATTATTACGAGGGCTCCGCTGCTGTCATATATCCTGCATTGGTTTTTTCCGGCTGGCATGCTGTTTTCCGGATAATTGGAAATTCTTACAAATCTATGATCTGCTCTGGCGGGGTAGAAGGGGTTTGGATAGGCAATAACATTTTCAAGTTTTTCTGTAGTGATGATGGTTCTGCCTATTTCAAGGGTTACGAGCCCCTCAGGAGACCCGATTAAAAGTAAACCATTCAGAGGATCGTAGCTGAGAGATGTCACATAGGGAGACAGAAGCGGAGAGTTTGCCGGGAAATAATTTACAAATCGTTCAGTTTGAGGATCATAGACACTAAAGCCATTTCCCACAGAGCCGATCCAAATCCGGTTAAAAGGATCAAGCAAAATAGCTGATGGGATAGTTGGAACTGAACCGAAGAGCCGTTCTTCATCCACATAGTATAGAGTCTCATTTTGCCAGTTACCATTAGTATATTTGAGACGTTTAATGGCGGTGTCGTATCTGTACCAGTCAACCTCATTCCACATGAAAAGCCCTGTGCTGGCAGCAATCCAGTGTTGTTTTCCTTCGTAGGGTGTGTTGACAGTTATGATGCCATAAACTTCGCAATTACTTAGCTGGGGTGGGGGAGGGATCAGCCAGTGTGCTCCATTGGTCTCCGGCAGGGAGTTGTGGTTCCAAATGACCAAGCCCCGGTCGTTGTATGTTCCAAAAAAGTATTTATCTCCACTATGATAGATGTATAAAACTCTTTGATTGTTGGAATTGGCTACCTCAAAACTTTGGATCAGGTTGTCATTTTCATCGAAGACCACGAGGCCATGATCATAACATGCGACAAGTACATTTCCAGCTTGGTCGGCACAGATATCGCCGATGGTGTTTCCCAGTAACCTTGCTGAACCGGGAATTATGGGACCCCAAGTGTTCAGTTCATCGTCAAAGATCCTGATCCCTTCATGATTGAAGTATTTCCAGATATCGGATGAGTCATCCAAAACAGAGAGTCCATTTTTCCAACCGAGGGGATTGTTGTTTGTATTGATAGCCCAGGTGCCGAACCACTTGCGGTTTTGCTGGTCCACTGCCACAGAGATTACATTGTCGGTATGAATGGGACTGTTTGCCATATTATAGCTTGTCCAGGAACTGCCCGACAATCTACTTATTCCCAAGGAACCCTTTCTGGTAGGTGTGGCACTTATGTATCCACTACTTGTCCAGATTGCATGATTTTGGTCGATGGCGATATCGGTAATTTTGGGAAATCCGATACAATTGGCATAATAGGATTTCCAGTTATCTCCAGACTGTCGATATATGCCATCACCCCAAGAACATAGGTAAATCCCATCTCCGCTATCAACAATTTTCGAAATCGTGGCAGTGCCCAAACCGTTGGAGCTTTCTGGCTGATGCCAGTAGTTATCAGAAGATTTAACATAGGTGAATAGGGTGTCCGTAGATCTTGAATAGCGAAGCAGGTCTTCGTTCCAGGATCCATAAGCAATATAAACCCCATTATCATCATCAAGGCCAAGGGCAGATATCTCAGCATTGCATAAAGGGCTGGAAGGATAATATGTTGACCAATTTTGAGACATAGGGTATTGATAGTTCTGATACACAGTATTAAATACTGAAATTGCTATCATGTCGTTATTAACAGAGAGCCGGATAGGGCTTCCTGCCATTATGGGAGTGGATGATGAGTTCCAGGTCTTCCAGGCGGCGTTAATATCAAGAGAGTCAGCATGGATAAAACTTATACCGACTGGTGTGGCAAGATAAAGATAGCCATTGGAACCAATTGCCATATCTTCAATATCGTTGTTGACCAACCCGCCTGCAGTGTTTTGGGAGTTATATTGATGCAAAAGCAGGGGAAAATTGATTCCCTCTATATAGGAGAATTCACTAAGTCCCAGATCTGTTGCCACAAATATCCGTGATTCGTGGGCAATTATCTTCCGAATTTTGGCCGGGATATTATTGGCTGAGGGCAATCCATTTGTGTAATCAATAACCTGGATACCAGATGGACTAACTATCGAAATTCCAGAATTATATGAGCCAAACCATACACTGGTACTCGAAGGGATATACTCTATAGAACGGATCTCGTTTGAACTAATCCCATCCTTGGTGATCCAGATCTGTTGTTGAACTGGAGGCCATATAAGTGCTGGATCGGACAGTTTGACAGCTCCTCCCCAGGAACCATATATGATGGAATTTGCAGCAAGCTTAAGATCATAAACATGGTTTGTGTTAGTAAAAGTGTTCCAGGATGCTGCTGAAAGAAAGGCAGCCATTACAAGGACTAAAAGCAATAATAATAATGGCTTGCATGCAACAATACTTATCTGGTTTGATAGCATTTCCTTGTAGTTTGGCACGACAAGGAAAAAGGTCAGTTTTGTATGTGTTTTCATTTTCTTCATTTTTTCTCCGCTCTCATTAAAATGTAAGCCAGAACAACCATAAAAACAAGCAGTCCGAGCAAAACCGAAAAGAGGATCTTCTTGGTTGAGAAAGAAAATCCCAGCGCAATCATCCCAAACAGGAATGTGACAATATAGACAGTTATTGCTACTTCTTTCTGAGACAAACCAGCTCTCAGCATGATATGATGAATGTGTTCCTTATCGGCTTTGAAGATGTTGCCAAGCTTGATTCTGCGAAACACTGCCAGAAAAACATCAATAAGAGGAACTGCCATCACGCTGATAGGGATCATTAGTGTCATTGTTGTAATACCCTTGTATTGCTCAACCCCCGCTGTCGAGATAGCTGCAAGATTAAGCCCAATAAAGAGGGTTCCGGTATCTCCCAGAAATACTTTGGCTGGAGGGAAATTGGCACCTATGAATGCCAGATTACCGGAGATTAGAAAGAGTGACAATGTTATCACCAATAAGTTTTGTTCTTTTAACCCAACTGCAAACAACACTCCGCAAACAATGATTGTTATTCCGCAAGCCAGACCATCGATTCCATCTATCAGGTTGATAGCATTGAGAATGATGACATACCATAAGACAGTAAAAGGAAATGACATCCAGCCCAGGATCAGGTGTTCGCCAAATGGATTGGTCAGATATTGAACCCGGTATTTGAAGATGAACATTACAATGCCAAGACCAATCTGCCAAATCAGTTTATATCTGGCCCGGCTTTCATATTTATCATCAAAAAGACCAAAACCAATGGAGATGAGCCCAATAATTGCCAGTTTGATCAACGGAATGCCATATTTTTGGTTTCGGAAGACATATCCCAAAACAAACTGTGAAAGCACAATCAGAATTGCAAATGAAAGACCACCAGCTTCCGGGATCGCTTTTTTGTGTATTTTTCTATCACTTGGATGGGCAACAAATCCATGCCTTTCTGCCCACGATATATTATAGGGCAGGATAATTCTGGTGGCGATGTATATAAAGACCGAAAAGGACAATACAGTAATTAAATGATAGGATACAATCATGTAAGTGCTTGCTTGATAATATTTAATGTTTCGTCAGATGATTCTGCTCCGGCCTCCCTTCCACTGCTATCATGGATGGTAGGTGGCTGGAATGAGTTCTTTCCTTGTGCAGTTGAGGTAACTGATCCCGTCCGGTAAAGCTCAAGATAAGATGATAGCATTGTATTATATGAGCAGAGCTCATTAATTCTCTTATGTGCGGTAAAGCCGAGGGGTGCCAGGATATCGGGGTTTTGTGAGATATAGGCTATAGTTTTCTGAAACTGGGTGGCATTTCCTTTTTCGACAATGAAACCACAGGATTCCTCGACAAGTTCTCTCAATGCGGGAATATCAGAAATCAGAACCGGAAGCCCGGATTGCATTGCCTCTATGACGCTAAAGGGCTGGGCCTCCCAATTGGAAAACATTATAAAAACATCAAACTCCCTCAGGTAAGGTAATATGTCATTATCCCAACCAGGAAGTATAACTCGTGTAATAAGTTGCTGATGGTTGACGATGGCTCGGCATCTTTCATAGTCATCTCCATCACCTACAAAAATGAATTTGATGTTCGGAATCTTTTTGCAGACCTTGCAGGCAGATTCTACAATCTGCAGTACATTCTTTTGTGCTGAAAACCTGAAGGTGGATCCAAATGTAATGAAGGGTTTGGTTTTTCCTATTATTCCAACCTTGTTTGAAGTCAAGCTTGAGTTTTGATAAGTCTCAGTTACTTCAGAGTATAAGTCCCCAACAGAATTATACTTAAAACGTTGCTGGGCAATTGCATCAAGGCGTTCTCTGACACCGTCTGGGATGGCGTTGTAAACAGTGTATGTGTTTTCCTTTCTAACAATCCTGTGCTTAATGCAATAATCTCTGGCACTGTTGTTTACAAAAACTCCAACATCTCCAAAACTTGCTCCCAACCAATCCAGAAACATAAAAACCGATTTTACAATCGGAGTTTGATAATCTTGAAATGCTGTCACGTGGTAGGTGTGGATTGTTAAAGGAACTTTACATATCCAGGCAGCTGCACGTCCCAGAAGACCTGGTTTTGAAGCATGAGTATGAACAATATCGAATCTATACTTCCGAAACACCCAAAGCAAATGGAAAAAGGTGAGTAAATCCAAAAAAGAGATGGGATGCACAAATGTCGGTAATGGAATATAATGATATCCCTTGGATTTTATAGCTTGAACAAAGTCACCTCCCGGCTTGGAGGCAACATAGATTTCAAACTCGTTTTGCGGAATTCCATCAAGTAAATGCAGTGAGAAGTTTTGAACCCCTGATAATAATGGAAGTAACTGAAGATGAAGCAGTTTTTTCTTTTTCATTCAAGCAAATAGTAAACAATCATGACTGCTAATACTTGTGAATTTTTCGATAGATGCCCCAAACCATTCTATAATGGTTTGAGGAAAGCCACCTCTACATAGAATACTTATTCTGTTACAAGCAATATACTTACTAATTCTCCAATCACCAGGATTCCAATCCAAAGACATTATTGAGCATTGTCCTTCATGTGGTTCAAATCTATCTTGATAACAACGATGCTACCGGCTTTAATGTTCGAGAAATGAATCTGATTGCGGTCTATGGAATATAACGAATTGCCTTCATCAATGGCTTTCACATCTCCCCAAATTTGAAGTGAAAAGGACTCTAAATCATCTGGAAAAAAGACACTCAACTCCTCTTCACCTTCTTCTATAGTAACCCGAGACCGTTTGTTCCACCAGGAAACCAATTCCAACGGAGTGCATACCCAGGCATTATTTGCACTGATAAGAGCTAATAAGTATTTATAGAGCTTTTCACAGTATGGAACATCGGTGAAGGAGGCCAGGGTGAAGTCCACTCCAAAGACACCTCTTGATCTTAAGGTGTTCTGAAACACTTTTTTAATCTGATGTTTTGCATCCTCGATGGATAGATACCTTTGTTTTGATACTTTAAGAAAGGCATCTCTATAAACTGTGGGTAGCTCGAGAAAACTGGCTTTGATAGCAGAAATCCAAGGATGATACGCAATGGAGAACCCATTTTTGAATCCAGGTTCTTCCTTGAAGGACATACTTGAATTGTATGCAGGGAGGGCTTTAAGCTGAAGATCCCGGATTCTTTCATCACAGCGGTAATGCAATTGTCTTAATCCAATTTCTGCTTTTCCGGTCTGATGCAGCATAATCTGTTTGCGGGTTATAAAATCATCCCTGCTCAATTTATCATCTGTGGCCAGTAGCCCGATTTCATTACCTTCTCTCAGAATATGATGAATCTCTGCTTGAAGATCTGAATCATCCAGAGCATAGTCAATATCTGAATTTGCTTCTGCAGCAATGAAATATGTGCTTCTCACTTTATGAGAGTTTTCGATATGACGGAACTCCTCGAAGTTCCAATACATTTCGTAGTTTGTAAATATGTATCTCAGCTTACTTACGATGTTTTTGCACAGGGCCTTCCAATTGAGCGTAAAGAATAACATCAAATCATCGACAACCGATAGTGCAATACTGCTATAAGTCCACTTTTGCAAGGAATCCACGGTATGGGTGAGAGTAATTGCCAGAGCTTTGTTATCTGCCCAATAGGGTTTTTGAATGAAATACTTCACTTGGGGCTTGCAGTATTCTTTTATGCTGCAATCCAATAGCCAAAGAATGTTATCAATGAATGGAGTATCCTTCCAGGGAAAGAAAGCGCTGTTTTCATCAGGAAAAACACCGCATTCATCTCGATGATTATCGACCTGTTGTTCCAAAGCAGCAAGATGGAAAAATATATTGCCAATAGCATCGAAATTGATTCTGCCGGCACTAAAGTCATGATCGGAATAGCTTTCTGCGGGTTGTGTAAATTTTGCTTTGGCAAGAACAGGGGTTTTGCTTAAAAGTTTTATTTCACGAAGGTTACGGCGCAGCAAATCTGGAGTCCAAGCTCTTGGATCATACAGGTCTGGCTCTGCCGGAATGAACACAGTTGTTTTATTCCTGGCCCAATCGAGCAGTTCATCATCTGATGGTGTTTTTATACGATATATTATCTGGAGTTCTTTCCCATCGATCATTGACGCTTGTTTCATAAATCGATAACAAAGTCCAAGGGTTTGAAAGATAAATTCAAAGGTGTATTTTATCTCTCTGCTGTATTTTTCCAGATCATTATCTATTAAGATCGAGATCATTTACTCTTCCGTTTTGTTTTATGTCCAGAGCTTATAAACAGCTTCAATTGTCAAGGAAAATTACATTTCAGCCGGAAACAACAATTCCAAGCTTGATAAATATGTTTCTCAACTCGCTGTAGTGAAATGGTTTGTTTATAAACTCTGAGACACCCATATTTTGTAGCGTTTTTTTATCATCATCGGATATGTCTATTCCACAGCAGATGATTATTTGTTTTGGATTTATTGATAATAGCTCAGACATCAGAGATTTAAGGAAGTTGCTCTCTGTTTTATAGGTATTAAGTATTACACAATCAAAGGCATTACCTGAGCATGAGTTAATCTTGAACCATTCCATCATATCAACAAAACTTCCTGTAATCACAGAGTCAATGCCAAGAGAAGTAAGAGATTTTGTGAAAAAATTCTGCATGACCTTATCTGATTCATGAACCAACACTCGTACCCGGTTAGTTGTCGATGATGGCTGGGTTTCTTGTTCAATGGGTATGGCAGGAAGATAAACTGATACGCTGGTATTGTAATCAGCTCCACCGGTGTTTTTTCCAGAACTTATTTTGATAAAACCACCATATTTTTCCAGAAGTGTCTTGGCAGAGGTTAATCCAAGTCCTGTACCGGATTTTTTGGTTGTGAAGTATGGTTCAAATATCTTGTCTATTACATCCTGTGAAATGCCACTGCCATTGTCGGAAACCATTATTTCTATGAATGTCTCACTTAAGTTTGTCTGTGATGATGGATATGGATGTAAGACATTTTTCGCCTGAATTCTAATCATACCAAATTCTTCAATAGCTTGTTTGGCATTGATGACAATATTACTGAATATCTGGTTGAATATACCTTCTGGAATTTCAACTCCATGTAATTCGGAGTCAATGACCTGTTCAACGTTTACTCTTGAATCCCTCAATAAGAAAGATGCAATGTTGTTTATTGTATTAGAGACAGAAATGATTTTTTTCTCCGAAACACCACCCTTGGAATAGAGCAGCATCTGGTTGATCAGGTCCTTTCCTTTTTCGGTCGAGAACTCGGCAGAAGTCAGTATTTTAGCTGCTTCAGAGTAGTGTGGAATAAGATCTTTTGCCAGCGAGATGTTTCCCAGAATTGAAGTCAGCAAATTGTTGAAATCGTGTGCTATACCAGCCGAAAGCAGTGAGATCGCCTCAAGCCTTTGCATGCGTGTTTTTTCTTGATCTTGTTCAATGAGATCAGACACATCTCTAAAAACCAAAACAACACCGAGGATATTGGATTCAGAGTCCATTATTGGGGCAGCACTGTCAGCAATGTAATGTTTCGTATTATCTTTTCTGCTCAATAGAGAGTTTTTTGCCAATTCGATTTTTTGTTTGGCAGCAAGGACCGATTTTACAGGATTCTCTATTGGTTTACCGGATGAAACATCAATAACCTTGAAAACATCTTCAAGTTGCTTGCCTATGGCTTCCTGGCCAGTCCAACCGGTAAGGTTTTCAGCAACTGGGTTGATAAGTTTGATCATACCATTTGTGTCACAAGCAATAACAGCATCTCCCAAGCAGTGAAGCGTTGTTTGGAGTTTGTCATGCTCGTCGCTAAGTGATTGTCTGCTTTTACAATATAACAGAGATGAGGTAATAACTCCAGACAGTATTTCAAGGTCATTTTTCTCAATTTTTATGTTTTTGCTTGAGTTTAGAGAGCCGAAAGTAATCATTCCGATTGGTTTGTCTGCTTCTATGAGAGGTAAAACTATCATGAAAGCGACGCCCTCACTCTCAAGCGTTCTGTAAACTAATGTGTCTTCCAGCTTGCAGTTGCCAAGATCAGTTTCGGCTGGGATAAAACCGTAAATATCTTTTAAGAGAGAAGACCTCATTGATCTATCATATATAAAAACCTGTCCCATTGATAATGCAAGTTTTAAGGCTGGAAACTTATCAAGTTCTATTCTTAACAAACCTGGATCTACTTGTTTGATGGTTTCATCTCTATACCATTCATACTTGCAAACCATCATAGATGATGTTTCATCGATTAAGTAGATACAACACCTGTCTGTAACCAAAAAGTCAGAGCAAAGCGCTTGAATGTTAGTCAGGAAGTTCTGCAGATATGGATGTTTACTATTCATAGCACATCGGGAGATATCGGAAAGCAGCTTCTCCAATAACAACCTTGTATCCTGTTGTTGAAACAGATGTTTTAGCTGATAAGTCATGATATTGAAAGCATGAGCAAATCTTCCTAATTCATTATCATGCAATTTCTTAACCGTATAACTCAAATTCCCGACAGCTATTGCCTCGGCAGCTTGTTCAAGATCATTCAATCCATCAGCAATGTTCTTATGAAATCTTGTTGCTACTTTCCTGGCAAGGATCAATCCCAATAATGCACAAAGAAACACGATAAAAAATAAACGATACATGTCATGCTGGATTTCTGTGAATGGCTGCTCGACTATAAGAAACCAATTCAGCTCTTCGACCATGTCAAACATGCCAATGACCCGAGCGTTCAGTACATTTTGATAGGTCTGAAAGGTTCTCTCTCTCCCAATCAAAGACAGATAATTCAATTTGTCATTATTGTTAATAGTTTCTTGCTTCCACACATTTGGCTTGGCCAGGATATTATTGTTCTGGTCGATTATATAGGCATAACCATATTCTCCAAACTTCAGGGTTGAAATCAGATAATTCAGATAGTTTAAATTTAGCTTGGTAATCAAAGCTCCCGAAATCTGACCCTGGCTGCTTCTCAGAGGATAAGATACAAACAGGGCAAATCGCTTATCGGCTTGCTTGACCAATTGATATATTTCTAAACCGTCAGAATTGGTTGCCGAATAATCAAATGGAATTGAGAATTCATTCCCTGTAAAATATCGATCTTGATTACACATCATGGTTCCGGATTTATCAACGATTGATATTTCATCTACAGCGGAATGGCTTTGGATTATCGAGTCTAAGAGATTTTGCTGAAATGGTTTGTCTTTAAGTATCAAGTCTTCTATCTGAGATACAAAAAGTAACTTTCTGAGGTGTTCTTCAAACCAACTATCAATGGTAAGTTTACTATGCTCAAGAAAATAGAAGTGAGTTGTCTGATGGTGCTCCCAGATTTTTTTCCAACTGAAAACTGCAATAAAAACGCTCGTAAACAGAACGCACGCTATTACAATCAGGGACATTTTTGTATTAAGATCTTGTCTTAAACTATTTTTCACGATTATTCCATCTGATTAGGTAGTAATAACTTGCCTTGGATAATGTCAGTTTTAAACTCGTTTAATCTCCTTTCTTCTGCATCACTCAGAAGCTTTTCCTGGATTCCGAGTTCTGTTGCTCCCTCAACCAAGCCAAACGAATACATCTTGCCTTCCCACTTGCCTTGAAGGAACAACTCCAATCCTCCATTCAATCTACTAAATGTATTGGTCAAGATGGCTGCTATAACTGTTTCCGGAAACCTTTTGCGCTCATCAGTAACAACACTGATTGCCTTCAGTTTCTTTTCCTGAAGGAAATGCAAAACATTGAAGTTCACCTTATCTACATTGACTAAGATGATATCTGCACTATTATCAACTATTTCGCTGCATTGCTTCAGAGCAGAATTTGCATTATCCCAGGAACCGACCCATTTCGATATAATCTTAATATCTGGATTGACTGCCCTGGCTCCAAGATCAAAAAGCTGGGCCTGGATGCTTGTATGAGCAAGCTTATCCCCAATCAGAGTTGCTATTATCCCAGTTTGGCTTTTCATGGCGGCAACAGCTC
>Ga0209835_1000827_pt1 | contig 18927 bp, 17 predicted proteins | sample LakKivwa52mmetaG_FD_184138 | JGI IMG/M metagenome (GOLD analysis project Ga0209835, IMG submission 184138) | Anoxic lake water microbial communities from Lake Kivu, Rwanda to study Microbial Dark Matter (Phase II) - Lake Kivu water 52m metaG... | ecosystem: Environmental > Aquatic > Freshwater >...
GGCGGACTGATGGGCAAGGGTTACGTTCCGACGGGCAAGCCGAGGGGGCGCCCGGCAAGGCCGAAGGTTGATCCGCCGGAGGAAGTGCTTGAGGTGCCGGAAGCTGCGGATGTTGAGACAGAGCAGTTTTTGGCTGACGAGCGGACGCCGGAGGAGATAGACGCCGAGGTCAAGCGCGGCCGCAAGGTTGACCCTGACTTGAAGTTTTTGGACAATCTTGAGGTTTTGGTAAAGCGTGACATCAAGGCTGCGAAGGGGGATGTCCGGGTAAGGCAGACGGGTGTTAAGCTGCTGTTGGAGATTCGGGGCCAGAGGAAGGAGCATTTGGCCGAGTCAAAGCGGCGCAAGGACGCCCCTTACAACGAGTCGGTGCTTGCCGCCCTGGGTTTGGCGTTGAAGCAGAGGAACGAAGATGGCTGACGATGGCCTTTACGATTTGACGATAGTGCGGCCGAAGGAGGCAAGCGAGCGCAACTTGAAATGCCCGAAGTGTCTAATGACCTATCGGGCTTTTTTGTGTGTTCAGCCTTTTTATATTTGCGCGGATTGCGGGACGGTGTTTGTTCCGAAGGATTGGCTTGCCCAGGTGAACGCGAAGGATTGGATAGCGAGTGACCCCGGCAAGGCTGTTGAGCGCAGGGTTTGCATCGAGTGCGGCAAGGTTGGTGCGCGTCCGTCGATGCGGGCGCACTTGACGGTGCATAGGAAGGGCAAGGTTGAGCAGGCCGATAAAGACCCTGAGTGACGTTCCTGTTGAGTACCGATTGGCCGCTGCCGATTGTTGGGGCGGGTTGTTGTCGTTTGTGCCGACGGAAGTTTCCAAGGCGTTGGACGAGCTGCCGCACCGGACAATTGGGCTGTTTGCCGGCAATCGCGGTGGGAAGTCTGCCAACATCGCCTATCATTACGTCAAGCGGGTGCTTGGCATTCATCCTGTGGAGCGCAAGAACCGGGTAAGCAAGATTCGCTGCATGTCGTCAACCCTGCCGGAAAACGAGAACCCGGACGAGGGGGACAACGCTCAGTATATCGAGCTGATGCGGCTTTTGCCGCCCGAAATCATAAGAAAAAAGATTACGAACCGGACAAAGAACCTTGTCGTGAACAGGCCGGACGGCAGCGAGTGCGTTTTTGAGTTTCGGTCGAGCAAGCAGGAATTGCAGGATCTTGGCAAGATCAACGTGGATTCTGTTTGGCACGACGAAGAAACCCCGAAGGCGCACAGGGAAGAGTGCCGGATGCGGCTTTTGCAGTCCGGTGGGGACGAGATTTTTAGCCTTACGCCTACCAATTCGCTGACGTACACATACGACGAGGTTTTTCAGCAGGCGGGGTTGCGGATACGAACGTCAACGGTTTCGGACAAGTTCCGGTTGGCGCGGGCTGAGGATGTTCCAGAGGGCAATCAGGACATTGTAACGATTCAGTTTGCAACGGACGACAACCCGGTGTTGGACCGCGCCGAGATTGACCGCATTTTCGAGGGTGTTGATCCTGCGGAAATACCGTTGCGCCGGTACGGCATTTTCAAGCAGGTGACGGGTCGTATTCATAAGGCGTATGACCCGCACTATTGCTATCTGGACATGGCAAAGACCTTTCCCGATGGGGTGCCTTACGACTGGTTTCATTGTCGTGGCATCGACTATCACGAAAGCCGGTTGCCGTGGTCGATTGGTTGGGTTGCCGCATCTCCGAACGACGAATGGTTTTTATGGCAGGAGTTTCACCCGGCGATTGACGGGCCGTATGCCTACAACACCTACGAGATTTGCAAGGCGATTGCCCGAAAAAGTGGCGATTACGAGTTTCCGCTAAACCTGATTGACCCGCTTGCAAGCAAGAAGCAGGCCAACAGCGGGACATCGGTTGTTGAGGACATGAACCGGCATTTTGACGAGATTCGGCGCACGTCGAGGGTTGGCCGGCCTTGCTTTTGGCAGGGGTGGGACACGAAGGACACGAAGGGCCGAACGGAGGTTTACAAGCGGTTCAAGAATTCGGTGACTTGTGGGCGCCCGTTCAACAACAGGGTCAAGGACAAAGGGGTTCAATCGAACCTTCCGACGCTTTGGATTATGAACAGTTGCCCGGAGTTTCACAAGTCGATTATGAATTGGCGCTATGGCGAGTACAGCACGACGGCAACGAAGATGGTCAACGATTTGAAGACGCAGCCGCAACAGCGTTTCAGCCACGACAACATGGTGTTGGAGTGTTTGGCGAAAGATGTGCGGTTGCTTCATGCCGCGTACCACATGGCGCACAAGCCGACGCAGATGCAGGGGCGGCACAGGAGCATAACGGGGCGATGAGTGAAAACCTCTTTTGCGCCGGGCAGAAAAGAATCGGTCAAGGCTACCGTGACGGGTGGTATCGGTCTTTTGTCGGGATGCCGAAGTGGACGGAAGCCGCCGAAAGCCTTATCAAGCGGTACGTCAAGAAGTGCGACTATGCGGCCGCCTTGACGGTGCTTACCGACAAGTTCGGGTTTGACGAGGACTATAGCATCTTTGTCATAAGGGAATTGGCCAAATGAGCAACTACCATTCCGAGAACAAGGAAACGACCGAACAAGAGCCTGATGCCGGGGTAAAGCGGCCAGAAATGGATTGGAAGGTCAGGCTTGCTTCACAGGTGATGGAAGAATGGCGTTGCGGCCGGCAGTATGTGTCTGACCTTGACCAAATGTTTGATGACGTTTATGGGATGTTGCACGGCGAAAGGCCGATTAAAAACTATGATTGGCAATCGAACCTTGCCATCAACAAGGTTTTCCAGGTGGTTTGGACGGCCATCCCGTACCTTGTGCAAAAGGTGTTTGGCGCAACGCCGATTATCGGTGTCAAGTCTTTCGACAAGAAGGGCGCATGGCAGCGAGAAACCATCCTTGATTTTTGGTACAACATGCACCCGTCAACGGCGGGGCCGCACATCCCGTTTTTCGTTGTCATGGTGGCGTGGACGTTGCGGGCGCTGTTGAACGGTACGGGGTACGCCAAGAAGTCTTGGCATCAGCGGCTTGAAACAAAGACGCAAGAGCGCGAGGTTGACGTGCCGGTTGGTTGGGACGAGCAGGCGGGCGGCCCGATCAGCGAGAAAGCGACGGTCAAGACGAAGGTCGAGGTTCCGGTTGAGGACTGGCCGGTAACGGTGCCGATCAGCAACAAGGATGTTGTTGTCGATTGGATGCTGCAACCTGGCCAATCGTGCCGACAGGGCCGGTTTGTCATTCACCGGGCGCTTGTTGACCTTGATTTTATCAAGGGCCAGAGGGACATCGACTATTTTGATATTGACCTGATACCGGCAAGCGGTACGAACCCGAACCTTGAAAGCCGGACGGACAGGGCGCAGGGCAACGCGGACGCTGAAATGAGCAACGAACCGCCGAAGTCCGACGTTTACACGGACGTTGAGCTTTACGAGCGGCAGGGCAAGTTCCCGGTTTACAAGGAAAAGAGGGATGGGCAGTACGTTCCTTGCTTTGAAATGGAGCATGGCGACGATGTTGTTATGATGGACATGATTGCCACGGTCGCGGTGACGCAGCCTGGGGAAGGCGGGCAAGCGCTTGTCAGGTTCGAGCCGAACCCGAACGAAGAAATCACCATCATTGACATGCACATTTATCTGGATTCGGAGCGGTGGCAATCGGTTGGCATGGTTGAGCCGATTCGTGATGTCCAGACGGCGTTGAACGACAACATCAACGCCATGTTTGACGAAATCTGGCAGAACCTTATGCCGCCGGTTATCGTCAACAAGTATGCGCTTTGGGATTGGGACACGATGCAGCATGCGCCGGGGCAGCGGTGGACGCTTGGCAGCAATCCGGCAGAATCCATCATGTTCAAAGACCCGACTCGCATAACGGGCGATGCTTGGCAAAAGCATCTTCTGCTTGACAATGAGATCCAGCTTACGACCAGCATAACGCCGCCGATGAGCGGGATGGGAAAAGAGAAGACGGCGACCACCAATGTCTTGAATGCCCAAATGAGCGCTGGCAAGCTGGATTTCCTTGTCAAGATGATTGAACAGACGGCGCTTATCCCGTGCGCTCAGATGGACATTCGGATGGCCAAGCGGTTTGCCCATCCCAAGACGTTTGAGTTTATCACCGGCAAGCCGTTCATGTTTGGCGATTACGAGGAAGTCTATCGGTATCAGCCGGGGGCGGCGTCGGTGAAGCTGGAATATCAGAAGGAAATCGAAACGCAGCAGGACATTCAGTTGATTCAGATTTTCAGTTCTGTTCCGAACCCGAACACGCCGAAGATTTTGAACAAGTTGTGGGCAAACATTTTGCGGAACCGCAACATGCCGGATGAAGCGGCGATGTTTGACGAGGACTACTTTGAGCCGCAAAGCGAGGCAGGCAATGTGAACATGATGCAGCGGATGCTTGGCGGCGGTAGCGGTGCCGGGCCATCGAACCAAAGCGGGGTTCCGATGTCCCAACCGGAGCATGTTGTGCGTTCCCGGTCTTATTCACCCGTAGGATTGGCGATGTGATGAGCAACCCACAGGACAAGATCCGGGCCATCGAACCAAAGCGGGGTTCCGATGTCCCAACCGGAGCAGGTTGTGCGTTCCCGGTCTTATTCACCCGTAGGATTGGCGATGTGATGAGCAACCCTCAAGACAAGATTGGCGCTATTGTGTGGCAAGTGCTGTTTGGCGAGTCGGTAGAGGATTTGCCGGACCCGAACAAGCCGGAGAACAGCGCACGGATAAACGCCACAATCAAGGCGAAGCGGGCGGAGTTCAAGTCGTTTGCGGCGCATAGCGGGAAACCGTTTTTTGACGCGATACAGGTCAAGATTCGCGCAGACCTGTTCGGCATTGCGGTGACGGACGACACACCGGATTGCAATTGCAAGACTTGTGCCAAGCTGCGCGAAATCCGTCAAATGACCAAAATGCTGGCATGGGCGCAGGAATTGTGCAGCAAAGATGCAGATTGACCGGCTTTTAACACTGATTCGCAATTGGGTGCGGGACAAGTTTACCGGCACCCTGACCATTGTTTTTAATGACGGTGGAATCCGCGATGTAGAGTTGAAGCAGAAGATAAAATAAGCGGAACATGATTTAACCGGCGCATGGTGCGCCGACTTAGACGGCCCGCCTCGATGTGGTGATTACCACGTCAGGCGGGTTTTTTATTTCAACCGAAAGGAAACCAAATGTCAGACCAAGACCCCACAGCGCCCGAGGGCCAGGCCCCGGATACGCCTCAAGGTCAGGACGCATCCGTTGCGCCTGAGCTTGAAGCGCAACCGGAAGGCGGCGGACATCAACCCGAACATCAAGAACCGGCACGGCCTTTTTCGCCGGAACAGGAGCAGTTTCTTGGCTCTTGGATGGGCCGCAAAATCAAGGAGCATGTCGAAAAAGGGTTACAGCCGATCATGGAACGCTTGCAGTCCCCGCAGGGCGGGCCACCGTATGGCGTTCATCCGTCGGCGCACGGCGCCCCGCAGAACGATGCAATCAAGCAGCTCAACGAAAGCTTGCGCGACCGGCTTCTGGACGGGGATGTTATCGGCGTGTTTCAGGACATTTCGAGGACGATTGAAACCGCCAGGACCAATGTTACCAAGCAGAACAGCGATTTGATGGTTAGGGCGATGACCGGCTACGCGGAAGACCCGGAGTACAAGGACATCTATCCCGATGCCGAAAGGATTGCCCGTGAAGAATTGGCCAAGGGTACGCCGCCTGCCTACGCGGCAGAGCTTGGGTACACAAGGGCCAAGCTGCGCCGGGTTGAAGGCGCACGGCAAAAGCGCGACGGAAGTCCGGCGCTGATGCCGGCGGGGCGCGTTGCCCCGAAGGCCAAGGTCGTCACACTCCCCGCTGCCTTGAAGGCCGCATACGAGCGGGACAAGAAAGACGGCTTTTTCAAGAATGAGGCCGAGTACATTGCGAACCTCGGCCCGGAAGTCAAGGCCAAGTACGGCCTGTAAGGGAGTCCCCTGATGGGTCAGGAAAGACGACCGAGAGGTAATGAGGACGTGAACAAAGCGCGCTGCCGAAGGTGTGGGTTCCCCGGCATTGATTTGAAGCGGGACAAACTCGGCCCAGGGTCAGGTCTTGTTTATCAGTCCGTAAGTCACACGGCTGCCACGGCGCCAGACGATCCGGTTGCTGTGGCGGGATGCCCGCAATGCGGGTGCAAAAACTACTTGAATTACAGGAGATAAACAAATGAAAGTCGTTCGAGACTTGATCGGTGGAACGATGCCTTCCACCATCGAAGTCCCTTACAATGGCGATTTGGCGGCTGATAGCGTTACCAAGCGCTATGCCGGCTCCATCGTCAAGGTGATGGATTTCGATGACATTGACCACGGCCTGTTCTACACCTGGGGCGGCCTTGCCACCATCGGGGAGAATGTTTGCGGCATTCTCGAGGAAGAGCAGGGCACCAGTGGCAACTACCTTCCCGACGATGCGACCTACGAATTGCAGTTCAGGAAAATGACGCCGTGCTTTCCGTCCACCATCGTTGAGGCCGAGTATGCCCAATCCGACGCTGCCGGCACTTCCAACCTGGACACCAATGTCACCGGCGCCGCTGCCGGGACGACCCTGACCCACGGCGACGGCCTTACCGCCACCGGCGACATGGAAGGCGGTTGGGTTTACTTCACCAACGGTTCTTGCGCGAACTACTTGTTTTATGTTTACGCAAGCGACGGCGGTGCGGAAACCCTGACCATTTCGGCCCTGCCGGCTGCCGTTGCCGCTGCCGACGACTTTGTGGTCATCCTCCCCCCTGCCGCGCAAAAGTGTCTGTTTGACGCCACATACACCGGCATCATTTCGGAGCTGACCTACGGCAGTCATACGCACCCGATCCTTGGCATTTCGACGTGGATCAGCGCCCCCGGCATTCCGAAACAGCGTCTTTCCCGCGCCAAGCACAACGGCCTGTACATCCCTGGCGCCCGTTTCTATCACCAATTCACCTTTGCCGGCTCCAACACGCAGCCCAATGCGTGGGCCGGCGTTTACAAGTCTTAGGAAGGGGGGCCTAAACAATGCCAAGCATGATGCTCTCTGAAAATTTTGGGGATGCGCTCGATGCGCGTGTCCGCAAAATCTTTACCGACGAGGTAAAGGAACTCAACCAGTCCAGCATGATTGACATGCTGTTCGGCAAGTTCAAGTCCGACCGCGCCTATGAAATCGTGAGCGGCGTGGGCGGGCTTGGCGACATTCAGGACTTTGACGGCACCATTTCGTATGACAGCTACGAGCAGTTGTACGACAAGACCGTCGAGTTCCCCGAAAAAGCCGGCGGCATCAAAATCGAGCGCAAGTTGTACGACGACAACCTGTTCAGCCAGATTTTCCAAAAGCCTTTGGGTCTGGCTCAGGCCCGGATTCGCACCCGCGAAAAACTGGCTGCGGCCATTTTCAACGGGGCCTTTGTCGGCACCGACGGCGGGGACGGTCAACCTCTGTGTTCGTCTTCCCATCCGTACAGCCCATCGGATGCGACCACCCAGGACAACGCGGGGACCACGGCCTTGTCGGCTGTGTCCATCGAGGCCACCCGGCGTATCGGCCTTACCGGCGTTTACAACAACAGGGGCGAACTGGTCGATGTCAACTATGACCTGCTGCTGGTGCCGGTGAACCTGGAAGAAACCGCCTACGAAGTCATCAATTCCAAGGGCAAAGTGGAGACGGCGAACAACAACGCAAACTTCCACTATGGCCGGTACAAGATGGCCGTGTGGCGGCGACTGACCGACTCCAACAACTGGTTCTTCATCGATTCGTCCATGTCCAAGATGTTCCTGATGTGGTGGGACCGTCTGGACGACGGTATCAAGATGGACCGCGACACCGACACCCTGGTTGCCAAGTGGTACACCTATTACCGTGAAGCGGCTGCGTTTGCCGATTGGCGGTGGGTGTATGGGCACCTTGTGACCTAAACCAACACCAACCAAAAGCCCCCGGTTCGCCGGGGGCAAGGAGTAGCGATGAAAAAGTTTATTTTTGCAATCCTTGCGGTGCTGGTGTCGGTGGCTTTGGTTCCTGGTGCTGGTGCGGGGCCGACCGGGTTTAACGGCATCAAGCTTACGCCGAACAGTTACGACGACACCTACACCATCCAGGCGCAGAACACCAGCGGCGTCGATGTTTTTACCCTTACCCCTGCCGGCGTTTTGACGTTTATCGGGACGCTTGATGTTTCCGGCGCGACCATCACCCTCCCCGGCACCCGCAACATTGACTTTAACCTTGGCGGGGCCATGGTGGACGGCACCGGGCCGATTACCAGCGCCACTTCTTGGCCATGGCATCGGGGCTTGGCCGCTTGTTACCCATCAACTCCACGCCCATAACGAGTATTTGCAGCTTTGGCTTGAGGTTGGCGTTTTTGGTTTACTGTTGGTTGCCGGTTATTTTTGCAACATTCTATCAAAAATCAATGAAAGCAGTGCCGTTGCTATCGCTGCGGTTGTAACCATCGCCGTCAATTCGGCGTTTTCGTTCCCGCTGCACATCGCCCCGTTGGCCGCTATCGCTGCCGTGTGGGTTGGGGTGCTGGCAGCAAAACAGAAAGGTGTCCAATGAGAAAAAAAAAGGAAGTCCAGAAGTCCAAGTATGACGTGACGCTTCTGACCCCTGCCCAGGCGAAGGGGATTGAAAGCGAGATCCGCGAACAGGAACGGATGCTAAAGGAGTACGGCAACAAGATTACCGACCCTGTAGCCGTTTACAAGGACATCGCCAAGAAGAAAAAGCTGTTGCGCGACCACGGCGCCGTGCAGTTGAAAGGCGCGGAGGGCAACAGGGCGTATGCCAGGGCCAAGGAAATTGCCGAAAAGCTTAAGGACGTGATGCCCACCCGGACGGACTATTTTCGTCCGTATCCGTCGTCCAAGACGGGCATGGAGTACGAAAGCGACTTTGAGCGGGCGGTGGCGCAGCAGATGAAGATTCAGACCGACCCGCAGTTGAAGGCGATGGTGCGCGAATACAAGCACATCATGCGGCGGCTTGACCCGCAGAACCCGATGGTAAGCAACATTGAGGGGTTGCGACGCTGAAAACTTACAAGTACATACCGTCTGCCACAACGGCAAGCGGGGCGTGGTCTGGCAACACCCTTCACATCAGCGGAGGCGTGTGCAAGCAGGTTCTTGTGAACCCGACCGTGGTACGAACACACAAACAAGAGGTAAATCGCCTTGACGACCACAACGATACAGCAGAACATTATTTATGGGCTTGGCGAGGGCCAATACGTTGCCGACGCCACGGCGCTGACAAACGCCCTGCGATGGGCCAACGCGGCTTACCGCGAATTGTTCAGCCGCCACCGCTTCCGGCACATTCAAAAGCGTTCACTGTTCCGCACCGCTGATGGGCAAGGCACCTACCAGGCCCCGTCCGACTTCATGGGCCTGCTTATCGTCAAGGACGAAAGCAACGATACCATCGTCCAACAGGTGACGCCCGAACACTTTGCCCGCGAAGTTTCCCCGAACAAAATCACGGACGAAGCGTTTACATCCGCGTTTGATACAGCCGTGTCCCTTAATAACGACGGCCTTGTCCTTTATTCGGAGACGGTGACGAACACGGCGGGCACGACCACCTATACCCGTGACACCGACTACACGATGGACTATGAGGACGGCGAAATCACCGTTCTTTCAACCGGCACTATGGCTGACGCCACGGCCTACGAAATTGACTATCTGTACTATACGCAGGGGGCGCCGATTCAGTTCTGCATCGAGTACGACAGCACGAACAAAAAGTACGCATTCCGCTTTGACCCCGTGCCGGATGCAACCTATGTGGTAAGCCTTGTCTACCCGGCGCAGCCATCGGCCCTGTCTGGAAGCGTCAACCCAATGTGGTCGATGCTTGAGTACGCGCTTGAGCGTGGCGGCATCTTCTACGGCAGCATGGAGCTGTTTGAAAGCCAAGACCCGAAGATTGACAGGTTTGAGCGCAAATGGGAACAGGCCATTGCAGACATGATTAAGACGGATCTTGACCTTGTGCCCAAGCGCAACACCATCCCCGTTGTCTTGAGGCGCCAGGACTACACGGACAACACCGGGTTCTATGACGTGGAGACGTACAAGTAATGGCAAAGCAAGAATACGGATATTGCCCGCTTGGCGTTGACTATTCGCAGCCGCCGCATCAACTGCCCGACGGTGCGCTTGCCGATGGCCGCAACGTCTATCCAAATTCTGGCGGCCTTATCACCGGGCGCAAGGGTTCTGTGCGGCTCAACAGCACGTCGCTTGCGGCAGCGGTGCTGTCCGTGTTTGAGTACCGAAGCGGTGCGACCCGCAACCAACTTTGCAATTATTCAACAAAGGTGGCCGTTTACGATAGCGGAACGGGCGACTTCGTTGACAAGATCGTCGGGTTAACGAATGGAAAGATGTACCAATGGGTCAACTTTGCCGGGAAGGCGATTGGTGTGAACGAGGGCAGCGACGCTCCACAGTACTGGACGGACGACGCGAACAAGGGAGTGTTGGCGGGTTCGCCGCCTTCCGGGGTGACCGTTGCGGAATGGGCGAACAGGCTTTGGTTTGGTGGCGACGCGGCAGAGGTTGCAAGACTGACGGGAAGTGTGCTGAACGACCCCACCGACTACACCATAGCGACAACAGCGACGGCGGCGATACAGGCGTTTGTCGGTGACAAGGGCGACAAGATTACCGGCGTGTTCCCGTTTTTCGATTCGTTGCTTGTCGGCAAGCTGAACAACATCTATCGTGTGACTGGCGACCCGCCGACGGATCAGACGACCCTTGCCATCAAGCCGCTTTATACCGGCAACGACAATGCCGGGTTCACATCACCGTGGGCCATTACGCAGGTTGGCAATGACGTGGTGTTCCAAGACGGCTTTGACATCAAGGCGTTGTCCGGCATCCAAGAGTATGGTGACGTTGAGTACACCAGCATTATTCCGCATTTTCGGGGATACCTTGAAAGCATTGCCGACAAGGACTATCTGCAATACACCCAATTCTTTCACTACAAGCAGAACAAGCAGATTTGGGTGAGCATCCCGACAAGCGCGACCGCCAGGTTTGTCTTTGTCCTTGACTACCAGTTTTATCCACAGACCAAGCGCTATGCCGTGTTCCCGATGTACGGGGTGACGGTGCGGTCTTTTGGTGGCTTTGAAGACGGCGAAGTTGCCAATATGTATTTTGGCGACGGCACGGGGTATGTGTCACAGCTTGACACGGGCAACGACGACAGTGGCACGGCGATTGAGCGGTACTTTGTGCAAATGGCGTCGGCCAATAAGATTTACAACAACCGGATGTATGACCAACGGGCGAACCACGAATGGCGCAAGCAGTTCAACGACATTGACGCATACTTTTATTCCGAGCAGGCGGCATTGTCGATGACCCCGTACTATGCCACGGACTTGATGGACCCGGAGCAGGTTCGCACGTCTGGAAACTACACGGCATTGACGGCAGAAACAGTGACGGGTTGGCAGGGCGCGGGCATCAAGCACAAGCGGCTGCGGCTGTTTGGCATCAACGGCAAGACGTTGGCTTTGAAATGGCGGCACAACACGGTAGCGCAAAACTTTGTGTGCTATCCGAGCAGCATCAACTTTGCAATCAAGAGCAGGAACCACCTTTACTAACGGGGTGATGCTATGTCATGGGGCGGCGAAGACGGCGGCGGTTACATGGGGGATTACGGCGATGCCCCCGGCAATGTGTCGAATGAGGGTTCATGGGGCGGCAACGGCGGCATTTGGGGATCTGGGTCCGACCCGTTTGGCAGCGCCAACGAAGCCGCCAGGGTGCAGGCGTTGCAGTCCGGCGGTTTCTTCGGGGCCGAGGGCGGCGGCGGTCAGGAATCGTGGTGGGCACCGACCATCCGCGACTTGTCCCGTACGGTAACGGAAGTGAAGAGCTTGCTTCAAAACAACAAGATAGGGGCTGTGCTTGGCACGGCACTTGGCTTCAAAGTACCTTTCTCCGGCCTTTTTGGCGCAGCCGTTCAGCAAGGCTTCAAAGACTGGTCAAACCAAACCCCCGAACAGCGCATGGCGGCCATTGACTCTATGGTGTCGCAACAGCTTCAAGACCAGCTTGGCAACACTTCCGGCAATATCCAAATGGGGGGAATGGGGGGTCAGGCGGGCGCTGGTGTTGGCGCTGGCGGCAATTTGACCCCCGCAAACGATTGGTCTGGCGTTCCGTCTTGGTGGGTAAAGCAGGCGTTGGGCCATGAAAAAATGTGGTGGGACCCAAACATGGGAGGCTGGCAAGAAATTCCCATGGAAGCCGGGATGAGCAACAAACTAATTCAGTCTTACAACCAATATGTCCAGGGCGTCAACGACCCGGTTGGCTCTGCGATGCAAAGCCAAGAATACCAACAAGCCAAACAGGACATTTACGGTATGCTCCAAGAATGGTACAGCACGACGGGGTTGGACAGCGCAAGCGAGTTGACGAACCTCGCCAACATGACTGGCGGGTTGACGGACCACGAACGGGTTGACGGACCACGAAAAGTCCTTGCTTGACACGGTGCAGAACAATGCCATTTCAAAGCTGCAATCGACGCTTGAAGATCAGCGCAGCCGGGTTATGGCAACGGCGCTTTCACGGCTGACCAACAAGGGCATCATGGACAGCACGATTGCGGCGGGCCTTATGGGCGACATTGAGGCCGAGGTGTTGAAACAGCTTGGCCAAGGCACGGCAGACATCACCAGCAAGCGGATGGTTTCAGAGCTTGAGCTTGGGCAGCGTCGGCAAGAAATGGGCCAGGATTGGCAGAAGGCGCTATTGAGCGCCTACACGACGCAGCGTGGGCAAGACCTTGGGATTACGCAGCGAGAAGCAGACAGGCAGCTTGAGCTTGCCATTGCCAATATGCAGAAAGACTACGCCGACGAATCAAACTGGTGGACGGCGGGCGGGTCTTTGCTTGGCGGTCTTTTAAGCAATTGGGATTCAATCTTCGGTTAAGGAGTAACGGCGATGCCATCTTTCCCTATTCACGGTTTTGGAGTACCCCGGGCGATGGAAGGGTTGAACCAGTGGGGGCAACGGGTTCGGGACAAGGAGCAGTCTGTCATGCAGATGTTTTTGCAGCAGGCCGGGCAAGGGGTGTTGCCGGACGACGCTTTTTCCGAAGGCAACCCGGCATGGGGGCAGGTGCAAAAGCAGTTTGGCGGCCTTGCTCCCGGCATTCAGCAGATGAATAAGCAGGCTGCCGAAATGAAGAAGATGCAGCTTGACGAAGCCAAGCAGGAAATCGAGAACCGAAAGTACCAACGCCAAATGCAGGCGTTGACCACGTTCGACAAGACCATGGATTCGGCGGTGAAGCTACGCAAGACGGGCAACGCGAAGGTGGCTGATGCCCTGTTGCGGAACGCTTCGCAGCTTTACAAGCAGGTGACGGGCATCGACCTTGAACTTGGCGCGCACATGGACGACAAGCAGATTAACACGGCTGTTCAAAGGGCCGAAATGGGCCGTATCGAGCAAATGCTTGAAGCCGCCAAGGCGGGCAACCCGAAAGTCTTACCGACGCTTACGCTTGCTGTGCAACAGTTTGGCGAGGACTACGGGGTTGACCTTTCGTTGCTTGTCAAGGAAGCTGCCGATTCCGCATTGAAGCCGCAAAAGGAACCAAAAGAGTTATCCCCAAGGGACCAAGCCTTTCAGCGGTTGACACCGGCAGAACAGCGGCAGGCGTTGCTTGGGCGGGAGCCGCAACCTCCGCAGCCAACCGGCGAACTTACCGACGCTCAAGCGGTTGAAACCATCAGAAATTTATTCACGGAACCCGAACAGTCGGTGAAGTTTATCAGGGAATACTTTGAAGCCAAGAATAAAGGCAAGAAGCGGGGTGATGCGCTTACTGAGGTTCTTGGCAAGATGAAACCGGGCGGAGCAACGGCAGGCGGCGAATTGAAACCTTGGGAAAACCCCGAAGCCTTTGGGATAAAATAATGGCCGTTCCGTGGGCAAAAATAGAGGGCAGCGAGTGGTATTCATCTTTGTCTGACGACGAGAAGGTGAAGACCAAGGAAGGATATTTTAATGACGTTGTGCTACCAAGGACACCGCCAGACAAAATAGACCAGTACAAGGCCGAGTTCCTTGGTTCACCGAAACAGCCGGGCGTGATTGGCAGCATGGTTGGTCTTGGCAAGGATGTCCTTGGAGCTGCGTTTGGGACGTTGAACGCACCAACCGCGTTTGTCCTTGGGAGCCAAGAGGCGCAACACTTAAACCCGGAAGAATACAACAAGGCGAACATCTTGAAGCAGGCGGTTATCAGCCTTGGCGGCGGGCTTGAGTCTGCAATGCGTTCCATAACGCAAAAGGGTTCTTGGGGGACGACATACAACGACTATTACCAAAGCGTTACCGGAAAGACCATTGAAGATTCGTTGCCGAAAAGTGCCAAGTGGATGGCCCCGTCCCTTGAGATTCTTGGCAACATCGCGTCTGACCCGATGATTGGTCTTGGATCTGCCGCAGGGAAATCAAGGGAGCTGGTAAAGAACCTGCCAAAGCAAATTGGTCTTACCAAGGCAGAATCAACATATTGGAACAGCCATTTTAAAAAGATTGAGGACAATCTTGAGCGCTATCGGCAATGGGAATCCAAGCAGGGGGCGCCGCTGCTCAAACCGGAAGCGCAACAGCTTAAAGATCCGAACATTGCCAAGGCAGCCGGATTGAGGTCAGACATCGAGCAACGCCTTGGGCGCCCCATATCCGAAGGTGTGAATGTAACGCCAGAACGCATGGCGGCTATCAAGCAAGAAGTTGAGCGTGACGGCAGGGTTGCGGCAAACATTGCGGAGCGTGAAGAATTTGCATTGGCCATGGCGGGTCAAGACGCGGCTACGTTACGCCGTGCGGAAATGGAAGCCGCAAAAAAGGGGCAACCGCTGACCATGCCGCAACAGGGCGGCGCTGTCGCCGGGAAGGCCGCTCCAATCGGGGATGTTGCCGAGGTTCAGCCGCGAGTTTTGCCGGAAGTGTCACAGCGAGCGGATGCTTGGTCAAAGTCCCCGCTTTACAAGCCAACCCAACCCGAACCAATTGTTGCGCTGAACAAGGCGAACCAATTTAGAGCAGAAAAAGGGTTGCCGCCAGCATCCCCGTTGTCTGAACAGCAGCTTGCAAGCATGCGCGGCGACGCTGCGCTTATCTCAATTAACGAGTTTAGGGCAAAGCACGGGTTGCCAATTATTGACAAGGCCAGCATCCCGAACGTGAAGCGCATCAACTCGGCAACGGCACGGGCAACCAACGGCGCCGTTGCAGGAATTGAACAAGACGAAAACGGGAATCTTACCTATGACGTAAGGAAGGGATTGCTTGGTACGGTTGCTCTTGGCGCTGGAATCTATGGCGCGTCAAAGATACCGGCAGCGATGAAGGGCAGGGCGGCGCGTCTTGCGGCAGACGACCTTGCCAAGTACCCGGCGCTTGCCAAAGTGCTTGGGGGCATCGGTGAGGCGCAAAAGCCGTTCTCTTTTGCCGGGTTGTTGAACAAGGTCAAGCCGGGGTGGTCTGATTGGGTTGACAGGTTTGACCCTGTAAAGAAGGTTGCAGATGCCGGGTATAAAATGGCCCGCGTGTTCTCGGCTCACAAGGATCAGGCTGAGTTAAAGTTCAAGGAATTGCAAAACGTGCTGCGCCCGGTTGCCGACGACGAGGTGATGATCACCGGGCTTATCAAGGCGCATCGTGACTTGTCGCGTGCCGAAAACGGGTTGAAGAACCCCGGAGGCATAACGGCAGATGACGCCAAGCAGGCCATTGACGAGGTGTATGCTTCGTGGAGAGATCGTGGCAAAGACACGACACAACTTGATACCGTCGTGCAGGGTTGGAAGGATTGGACGAAAAAGTACATTCTTGACGAAGGCTTGCAAAGCGGCATTCTGTCGCAAAAGGCGTATGATAAGATTCTTGAGCGCAATAGCTTTTATGCCGCGTTTGACGTTCTTGATTATATGCCGGAGAACATGCACAACATCCCTGGCTTGAAAGCAAAAGAGTTTTTCAGCGTGGCCAACCAGGAAGTGTTTAAGGCAATGAAGGGAACCGAACGGCAGATAGCCAACCCTATTGAATCAACCTTGCGTAAGTTTTTGAACGCTCAAAGCCTGTACGCAAGGAACCGGGTCGCATCAACGGTGCTTGACGACGTGAACCTTAAGGGGTTGGCGCGTCCTGTTGCGGATTCTGAAAAAGAATTTGCGATATTGAAGGCCGCGGGGAAGAACCCCATTATGCACAACGATTACCTTGTCAAGTCAAAGAAGGAGTTTGACACGGTATCTCGGTTTATTGATGGCAATGTTGAGCGGTATCTTGTGCCAAAGGAATTGGCAACGGCTATTAAGACCATGGAGCCGACGCAACTACCATCGTTTTTGAAGGCAATTGATTGGGCCTTCAAAGCGTCTGGCGGCGTGTTTAGGAAAGCGGCGACAACGGCTTATTTGCCATTTACAATATCAAACGCAATGAACGATGCCGTCCGGGCGTTTGTTATTTCAAGGAAGACGAGGACGACACCGGGCGGGGTGGTTGACTTTTTTGCCGATTGGGCTACCGCTGCCAAGGAGGGTTTTAAACATGAATTTGGCGGCGGGTCAAAGGAGGTCGAAAAATACATCCGGGCAGGCGGAGGGTTTGGATATGTCGGTAGCCTTCGTTCGCCAAACATAGCCAAGGGCGCGTTGTTTGAAAAGTCGGTCGGCGGGAAAATCCTTGGTGTGTTGAAAACGCCGTTTGACATTATCGAAAAAGCAAGTGCCGCCGTTGAGGTGGCGCCGCGTCTTGCCGAGTTCAAGCGCATGGGCGGCCAAGGGATAGATGCAGCCATTGCGGCAAGGGATGTTACGGCAGACTTCAACAAGTCGGGTCGAATCATGCGGCACATCAACCAATGGGTGCCGTTCATCAACGTCCGGCTACAGGGCGTTGTAAACCTTGGCAGGGCGTTCAGGGAAGACCCAAAGGGCACAACTGCCAAGGCAATGATGGCCGTCGGGATTCCCGGCCTCACAACCTATGCCGCAAACAGGGCCTACTTTTCAGACCTTTACGACGACATCCCCGAACACATCAGGGAAAACTATTTTTGTGCCATTGTCGGGACGGATACCGACAAGCGCGGGAAAACAGTACCAAAGTATTTTGTTATCCCAAAAGGAGAAATTGGTAGGGCACTTTGGAACCCGATAGAGTATGCGCTTGATAACGCGATGAACAAAGACCGCGACAATGCAATGAGGTTTTTTGTCGGCCTTGCGAATGACCTTTCCCCTGTCAGTTTTGCAAGAGAAGGGCGGTTGTCTGGAAGCCGGTTGGCTGGCGACATTTCCCCACCATTGCTCAAGGGTCTTGCCGAGAATTGGGCGAACCTCAACTTCTTTACAGGGCGAGAGGTTGTCCCGTACTATATGGGGAAGTCTAAGCCGCCAGAGTTGCAGTACAAAGACAACACCCCGGAGGCTTACAAGTGGATGGGAAGCGTCCTTAACATTTCACCGTTGAAGTTGCAAAACTTCGCTGCAAGCCTTTTTGCCAGCTACGGACGCGAAGGGCTTGACCCGTCTGCCATGTTGCGCGGCATGACCGGGCGCGTTATGAAAACAATCGGCGGTGAAGCTGAAAGCCGGGCGTGGACGGTTATTAAAGACATTGAACAGGGATATGTTTATACGCGGGCATTTGCACAAGAGATGATAAAGTCTGGCGACAAGCAAGGCGCACTGAAGCTGATGCACGAGTGGAACAGGAAAATGCCAGAGCGTATCAAGCAATTCAACGACGAGTTCCGCGACCATGGCATTAAGGAGCGCGGAGGCATTACAAAGTCGTACACCTTCTCAACAAAGAAAATCAGAACCGTTTTGAAGCCAAAACCAAAGAGCCTTGACCCTTTGCGCGACGAATTGGAGCGATAGCCAATGGCCCTTACAAAAGTTTCCCCCAAGGGAACCACGACAATCAGCGCCGGCTTTGATGCCGTCAACACTATCATTGACGACCTTGCTTCAACGGGCGCGGGCAAGGGCGCGTCTTGTGTTGGCGTAAGGGACAGCGGCGGGTATTACACGGAGGCCACCGTTGAGGCCGTGCTTGCCGAAATCGGCAGCGATTGGGCAGGCACCCGCAGCTTTGCCGAGGCGTTCAACGAAGATTCCAGCACAACGACCGGGTTGACCTGGGGATGGAAGGCTGGAACCTTCCGCATTGACGATACGGTTTACGAGATTGCGGCGGGGACAATCAGCCTTACCGACGATGCAACGAACTATATCGAGATTGACCCGGCGACCCAAACCATTGGGCGCAACACCACGTCATGGACGACAGGGAAAACACCTGTCCGTTTGGTTGTGTGCGCTTCCGGGGCGCAAACAACGTCAACCGATTACAGGGCATGGATGTATCGCCGTTCCAGCCCGCTTGTAGTTGTTCAGGGCGGCACGGGTGCGGCGACCCTTACCGATGGTGGCATCCTGCTTGGGAGCGGCACAGGGGCCGTTACGGCAAGCGCAAGGCCGACAGAGGCGCAAGTGTTGATCGGGCAGGCGACGGGCGACCCGCTACCGAAGTCCGTGTCGGGGGTGATTGCGATTGCCGCGACGGGGGCAACCGTCTTCGGCGGTGCGGGCGATGTTGTTGTCGCGGACGGCGGGACCGGCGTTTCGACGCTGACAGACCATGGGGTTATGCTTGGCAGCGGCACGGACCCCGTAACGGTGACGACGGCCATGACCGCCGGCCAATTGCTTGTCGGCCAAACGGGCGCAGACCCGCTTCCAAAAACCATTAGCGGTGCAATAACCGTTGCTGCAAGCGGGGCAATGGCCCTTGCCGATAGCGC
>Ga0209835_1000829_pt1 | contig 18891 bp, 31 predicted proteins | sample LakKivwa52mmetaG_FD_184138 | JGI IMG/M metagenome (GOLD analysis project Ga0209835, IMG submission 184138) | Anoxic lake water microbial communities from Lake Kivu, Rwanda to study Microbial Dark Matter (Phase II) - Lake Kivu water 52m metaG... | ecosystem: Environmental > Aquatic > Freshwater >...
AGGGTGAGGGAGAATGGATAAATATTTAGCAATCATTACAACAGCCTTAGTTATAACACAAATAATGCGGTTGGCACAGAATACAGTACAGCTTAGGCGACAAAAAGCACAGATAGAATACACAAAGAAAAGAATACAGGATATTGAAAGCAAATATGATGAATGGATGAAAGAGGTGAGGGACGATAATGGTTCTACCAGAGAAACCGATTAAGCCACGAAAGAAAAAGGCAAGTCCTGAACAAGAGATTCAGCGAGATATAATAAAACTGCTGAAAGATAAAGGGTTTTATGTATTCAAGAATCAACAGGGCTTTGGTAGTGAAACAGGAGTTGCAGACCTATATTGTATCAAACAGGGGGTCAGTGCATGGATAGAGGTTAAAGCCCCTAATGGGCGGTTATCCGAGGCACAGAAGTATTTCAGGGATATAATATTATATCATCAGGGTACCTGGATTGAAGCACGAAGCACGAACGATATACAAACATGGTGTGTAAATTACGGATTATAGGAGGGTAAAATGTTACCAGTTACTTCATACATACTACCGCAAAACGAATTGCAAAAAATCATAAGAAAATGTGAAAAAAAATACCAATATGCCCCAAAAAAAGAGAGATTGTATGAATATGAAATAGCAGAAATCAATATTGACAAGGAAGCCGAAGAATTAATCAGAAAAGAGAAGGAACGCTTACAAATCCGGTATTGCGAGAAGTGCGGCATACAAATTAAAAAGACTACATACTACGAAAATATATCAAGGCGGCGATTCTGTAGTAAAGCGTGTGCCAGAAGTGTACAATTTGGCATAGCTAAACCACGAAAACCAAAACAACAAAAGAATTGCGAATACTGTAAAAAAACATTTGTGCAAGGTGAATTTTGTAAAGGTGTAAGATGGGAAAATCGGAAATATTGCAGTGTTCAATGTGCAGGTAAAGCTAAACAAAAAGAAAGCAAAGGAGAGATAAAATGGGGACAGTTAAATACAGAAAAATGGAAAAATCAATTACAAATAAAGTGAAAGCATTGGAAGAAGAATTGATGCTATACCCGACAATAGAACTAGAGATACATAAACTTACGAGAGAGTTAAAAAACATAAGGCAAGGCAAAGACGAATTAATAAGTTGTAGCACCAGTAATTTAAATGGAATGCCCAGGAATAACTCATTACCTAATCCGGAGTATTTCAAATATGAAAAACAATTAGAAAATTTTGACTACCTGATTAAATCAACCCATGAAGAAATAGAAAGATTAAATAATATCAAAATCAAGATAAACAACATATTAAGCAACCTTCCAGAGCGTGAACAGAAAATAATTCGGCTGCGGTATTTCCTGGGCAAACAATGGGCAATGATAGATAAAGAGATGAACTATACAAGGGATTATTCACGTAAAATCATAGACAGGGCAATTTTGCAGATTATTCGTAAAAGTGAAGAAGAAGTGAGATTTTTTTCAAAAGAGTGAGATTTTTTTCAAAAGAGTGAGGAAAAGTGAGATTTATTTGTGGTATACTAATAGAGTGGTAGTTTAACTAGTAAACCCCTTCCTTCAAGCGGCAAAACTTATTTGCTGCTTTCTTTTTGTTCATATTAAATTTCAAATATAATTCAGGCGGTAAAATACAAATGAAAATCAAAGTATATAGTTGTCCAAAATGCGGCTTATGGTCAAGGCTTCGTTATAAGCTGCCTTCAATTAACTCACCTATGCCCTTGTGCGTATGTGGTAATCCCTGTGTGATAGCAGAAAAGGAAATCAAAGAAGATGTAATATTGTTTGAGCAGCAGGAGAAGAATCCGTTTTATAATAAGTATGGTTTAATTAATCTTAAATATGATTATTATTGGCAAACTGACCATGCTAAGATGTGGCAACCGGACGGGAAAGGAAACTATCATAGGCGTAAATTAATATGTGATGATACAGCCGAAACAAATGCAGATATTCAGGCATAAAAAAAGAAGCCTTGCGGCTTCTGTGTAAATTTTAAGCATAGCAGCTATATGACATTGGAGAACCATCCCATTGACTACCTGCCCCAAATTCAAAACTTATTCTCCATTGTCCACCCATTAAATAAGGTGTTTTTCTTATCAATTCATTACTGCAAAATTGGTCTTTTGCAGCCTTTTTATTGCCGCTCATTTGGTAAGCGTTATAATTTACATCTGCGGCTTTAATTTCCCTAAGTGTGATTGTTTTGGTGGTTGTAGATACCACTTGAAAAAAGTCAACATTGGTCTGATCATAACCCCATGAATTATAAAATATATCGCCAATTTGAATATTATGCTGTGGTTGTTTGAAAGGTTTTATATCTGTTAGTTTGACAATAAAGGTTTGGTGTGTTGGGTAATCATAACTTGATAAATAATTAATACCCTTTTTATAACCTTGTTGTTTTAACATGTCTTCGATTGTGTATGAATATTCCATACCGTTTGCATGTCGTGTCCCGATAGGAACACCTATTTTTGCCTCAGCTATTTTGTTGTAAATTTCATTTGCACATTTTTTCATTATAATACCCCTTTCACGCCTCGCCCCTTATAGGCTGTCAGGCTATTTCTTTTTTAAATCAATCGTTATAAGCATCCTGATGTAAGAGCTTAGACTAAGCCCCATACTTGCGGCTTTTTTCTCGGCTGCTGCCTTCAATTCGGCATCTAACCTTAATATTTTAACTTTGTCATTCATTATAACCCCTTTCCGGCGGTACAATGCCCCGCCCTGGCGGTTTAGTTAACTATTTTATTACTTCTTCGATTGTGTTTATAGCCTCATTTAATATATTGAATACATTATTTCCTATACCAATTTTACAAAATTTATCAAACTGGTTATTTGTTACCATGATTGTATAAATAGTCTTTCCCTGTTTTATCTCTCGTTCAATTTGATAACCCTTGTACTGATATATAGCTGAACCATCTGTATATAGCTGTCTTTTCATATAAACACCTCCTCACCTATCATAAAATATAGCCCCTTTCCGGCGGTACAATACCCCGCCCTAGCGTAAAACTTGGCATAATGTTATCTTACCTCATACCATATTTTATTACCGATATAATGGATTGTATTGTTGTGTAATGTGCCTTGCACTAAACATAAATCTACATATCTTGAACCGCTTCGTTTAATGGTTTTAGTTGAATCATTAACATATTTACGTGCGGCCTCTATTGCTGTGTTTGCTTGTACTTGCTCATAATCGTAAGATAAACTTAGCATACTTTTTCTTGCGATATTGGAATACGTGACAATATAGTTTTTCATCTTCTGCCCCTTTCCGGCGGTACAATGCCCCGCCCTGGCGGTTTGAATTATTTTACTATTTCCACATCATACCTGAAATTTTTAGACATTACCCAATAACCGTTTATTAAATCAGATGAATCATGCAATTTTAAGTGTGTATCAGTTTTTTCATAAACAGGATAAGTTTTGTTAATAATTGGTATGTGGATATTGTCTAATACTTCAATATTCCCCCATTGTTCAGATATTTTCATAATATATCACCTCCCTCACTTCGGCAATAACGCCGATATAATTATTAATATAACCGCCATAATATACCCCCTTCCGGCTTATTATCCTGAATATCTCGCTTTAATGTAGCCTTAATGTAGCTTTGCATACTGCTATAACCCAATTGTCTTGCACGTTTCCGTATTGCATCACGGAATGATACGGATATATGCAGGTTGTAGAATACTTTTTTGTCCATTACATCACCTCTTATCATAATGATGTTATATTGTTTAACAAAATTGTATAAACCGTTTTTGGTCTAAGGAAATTGTCTGCCGTTTCACATATTGCGTAATCGTCCACAATTTCTAAAACCTTTACACGTTCTCTGGTTTTTTGAATTATAGTTCTTGGTGTTATTGTATAATAAAATTTTCCTACCATAATCATATAAACTCCTCCTCACCTATCATAAAATATAACCCATTTCCTTAAAACTAAAATATTTACCGTTCTCACCTACAATTACATGCTCAATAACTTTTATACCCATTATTTTCCCAGCTTTAATTAACGTCTGTGTTACGTCAATATCGTTTGCACTTGGCTCTGTATCTCCTGATGGATGATTGTGAAATAAAATGATGGCTGCGGCATTATTTAAAATTGCAGCTTTATAAACTTCCCTAGGATGTACTATAGCTTCATTAAGGCTACCTATTGATATTATATGAACGCCTGCAACCTTATTTTTCATATTTAATGTTAATATACCAAACTTCTCAACGGCCTCGGAATTTAAATCTAATACCACTTTTACAAATTCTATTACATCTTCCGGCTGCTTTATAATATTTTTTACTGGATACTCTGCCGCATTTTCCTTTACTTGTTTTACGGTGTAGAAATTAACACGTTTCATTATAGCCCCTTTCCGGCGGTACAATGCCCCGCCCTGGCAATTTTATTTGTGGTTATCGGTGAAGTGGATGCCAACAGTTATACTGACCACAGGCAAGCTGCCCCTGTGCAACATTATATTCCTGATTCCTATTGTGGATGCACTCCCGGCAAGGTGTGCCTTCTTTTGCCTGACGGTATATTTCAACCGTTTTCTCGTCCAGGCTCATTGCTTGGAATTTCTCCCATAATTCTTTTTTCACTTCTTGTATCATAATATATCCCCTCCTCACCTCGGCAATAACGCCGATATAATTATTAATATAACCGCCATAACCAGGTAAATTTTATCTTTTGTAGTCATGTAACCCCCTTGCCGGAGAACCGCTCCGGCCCGATAATTGTTATATTATTTACTTTTTAATTCTATTATCCTTCCTTGCCATACTTGAGCCGCCGATGCTCGCCCTTCCTTATTGCATAACCTTAATTGTTTTTGGCAGTATTTCAAATATTTTGCTTTTTCCTCTGCACTCATACTTGTCATTGTCTTTTTCCTCTCTGCCGGATTCCGTCCGGCTCGCTCTGCGTTATCGATTAGGAAATGCCGAAAATATAATGTTTCCGTCATCATAGCGGTAATGATTTTTTGCTCCTGTGTATTCCTCAATTCCGTCAATGTCTTCTGGATATGTCCATGTATTCCAGTTATTGTGCTTATACTGCATAATATAACATATCAATGCTCGCTTTGGGCTAGTTGTGTACCTTGCTTCTTCTTTAATTTTACCATTTTCATGTAATGAGTAAATTATACTTGTCATTGTCTTATTTCCCTTCTGCCGGAATCCGTCCGGCTCTTATTGTTGGTTGTTTTCTTCTTTGATGTCATTAATAAATTTGATTTTCTTAAAATTATTTGTTTCCATTGCTGCTTTTAATGCCATAATTTCTTCATGTCCAAAACCTTTTAATTGTAATGCCCTTATCATATGCCATATACTGATTTCTGTGATTTTCATTACCTTTCCCCCCTCACCCGATTTATTTGACTATATTTATAGTACACCTTTTGAATATCAACTTAAATAGGGAATTTTAATAATATTGCACAAAGATTTATTTAGCCTTTTGTGTATGTTGCACAAGTAAGGTTATAGCATGTTAAAGTATATATATAAGTATATACTATTGGATATATACCGGCTGCCTGGTCCTGATGAGCAGTTGGTAACATGTGGTTGGTTATGTTATTGGATTGTATACAGGTATACAAGTATTATATTACTCGCTGCATGATGCATCAGTTCTGTTAGTGAGATTGTATGGCCATGTTTTAGGGGTAATGTGTTTTATACCTCTTATTTTATCATTATAGGGCCATTTCACCCTCTAAAATTCATCTTAACCTGCCTTAACCGCTCCTGTTAACCTCTATAATTTCCAATTATCACCCTTCACCCTTCACCTAATACGTTAACCCTATGTCATAATATGCTTGTAATGCTACTCCTGCAATAGTTTGAGGGATTTTACTTAATTCAACTAAATGCGTATTTTGTTGAATTCATTTTTAGCGCATATGTTCGGATTATGGGAAGAGGGTGGGTATGCCTCGACCGGGGGTATGCCTAGGTAAGGGTATTTCCTCCTTCCACACCGAGCCTAAAAAATGAAACCGAGGCTTACAACAGGCTGATTTCACCGCATAATCCACGAAAAAACAGCGAGGGTGCTGTGTGGAAATGTGGTAATTTATTCCAGCAAATATATAGTAGTTTGTGGAGTGTATCCAATCAGGAAGATATAAGAAGATGATTGTCCATAAAAAGTGCTTATAATGCAGGTGGTTGTAGCATCTGACGTTTGACAATATATACTAAATTTGAGACAAAAAAGGGCTTATATATACTAAATTTGAGACATATCATTTTAGGAAGGGGGTTATAAGGCAGGTGTGAGTAGTGTTGTAGGGTTTGCTGAAAATGAAAAAGTGAGGAAAAATGAGATTAGTGAGATAAAAAGGTTGGTGGTGGACGCTTCTGACGGGGAAATTCTGAGTGTGATGGGTGATGGTGATAGGATAGTCAGGGGTGGGAGAGAGAGGTATTACAAGGGTGATGATGAGGGTGGTGGTGTAACATTAGAATGGAGTGTAAAGAATTTTTTAAAGATGAATGTGCCGGAAGTCCGGTTATGGATGAAGGATTTAGATAGTGGTGAGAAGGTGTTTCTGTTTTCGGTAGTGCCTTATATATCATATACGGATTGCAGGATAACGAATGACAGGGGTGAAGATGCAGGCAGCGAGGATTTGGTTGAGATAACAGGGTTGTCGAGGGCGAGTGTATATAGGGCGATAGAGAGTTTGATTAAGAAGGATATATTATACAAAGGAAAGAACAGTAAGAACAGGCAGTATTTTGTGAATCCCTGGATATTTTATAAGGGGAACAGGATAAACCAGGTATTGAAAACGATGTTCAAGAATTACTGCATCAGGATAAAAGGGAATAAGAGATGGAAGGATTTAAGTGACTGATATATGAGTGAAAAGAAGATAAAACTTGCACAAGTAAAGAAGGAGATGGAGAAGGCTAACGAATTTGAGAATATGACACCTTCCGAGATAAGGCTTGTGGAGGTGTTGTTGAATCCTGAGAATATTGGCTTGACGGTGGTTGAAAAGTGTAAGAAGGCTGATATAAGTCCAATGCACTATTACAGGATGATGAAAAATTCGGAATATGTCAAGAAGGTGCATGAATTAACGCTGAACATGATAAAGGGGCGTATAGCTGATGTGATACAGGCTTCACTTGAATGTGCGTTGAATGATAAATACAAAGGTTTTGCGGACAGGAAAATGCTTCTTGAGATGTCAGGCATGTATCGGCAATCATCTGATTTGAACATCAACAACAATTTATCCATATCGGCTTCTATAAGCAGGATACCACAACAGGATTTGCAGGTCATGATACAGGACTATATAACTGATAATCCCAAACTAATTGAGATGGCAAACATGAGGATGACCGCTAAAGAGTTAAAGAGTGCGGTTGATATAGATTCTACTGATGAAAACGATTGTTTTACTGATAATAGTAATTCTGATTAAATGATGTGGAGGTACGAATGATAGACTATAATCAAAAGAAAATCAAGATAGGGTACAAGGAATACAATGTGGAATATGTGAACCATCCGGTTGTTGTTGATAAAAAAGAGTGTTATGGTGCTATTGACTATAATAACCATAGGATAGAGATTGACAATAGGTATTGTGATACTGACAAAGAAGCGTGTTTTTGGCACGAGGTATTTCATGGGTTATTTAATATGCACTTACCAAAACAGTTGACCGAGGAAGATAACGAATTATTAGCTAAAGGCTTTTATTTATTCATAAAAGATAATCCAAAGTTATTCAAATAATATAAATAATACCGTAAAAGGTGGTTGCATGAAACGAAAATTAACTCCAGAAGAATTTCAGGCAGCAATGCTTGTATTGAATGAACGAAAGAATTACAGGGAGTTTTTCAGCAAGTATTTAAAGATTCGAGACAGGGAAACATCGGAAATAATACCGTTTGTACCGAATAAATCACAGCAGAAACTGCTGAATATCGTGGAAGGTTGGGAAAAGAAATACCCTGATGATAAAACGAGGCCGACATTATATGTGATTATATTGAAAGCAAGGCGGCAAGGGTTTTCAACCTGCACAGAAGCATTATTTTTTACTCGGCTGATAAGGGAAAAGCACAAGACAGGTATGATTATTTCCTTTGATGATGATTCAGCTACAAACATCAGTGACATGTCAAACATATTTTATCAATATTTACCACAGGAATTAAAACCTGAGCGAAGGCCGGCACATGGCAAGGGATTATTTCTTGAAAATAATAAGTTTGATTCAAGAATACCGATAAGTGATACGAACAATCCAGGTTTGCAAAGTAAATTTCTTATTGACACAGCACGTAATATGAATGCAGGAAGTTCATACAACATACATTACTTGCATTTATCCGAGCTTGCGAAATACCCTGGCGATGTCAAGGTAATGATGACTTCCATTTTACAGGCAGTACCTTCTTTTAATTCGATTGTTATTGTTGAAAGCACAGCATTGGGATTCAATTACTTTAAGGACTTATGGGATGATTCTATAAGTGGCAAGAATGATTATATCCCTTTATTCATACCCTGGTTTGAAGATGAAGGCAGTCACATGCCTTATGATGGTTTTGTATTAACTGAGGAAGAAGAAAAAATCAAGGCATTATACAATCTGTCAAATGCCCAGCTCCAATGGCGGCGCTGGGCAATCAAGAACAAATGCGGCGGTGACATTGGGCAATACAGGCAGGAATATCCGGCTTCTCCGGAAGAAGCATTTCTTAGCACAGGCAAGCCTGTATTTGATAATGAAAGCGTAAATAACAGGCTACAAAACTTAAAGAAGATTTACGAAACCATACCTTACATTCAATGCAGGTTGAAATACACTTATGATGCTTCTGTTAGAAAGATAAAGGATGATACGATTAAATTAATACCCGATAAAGCAGGGAATGTGCGTTTATATGAAATGCCTAAACATGGTTATCCGTATGTAATCGGCGGTGATATTGCGGAAGGTGGAGCGGATTATTCATCAGGGCAATGTATAAACAATGTAAATGGCTTACAAGCGGCTGTATGGCATGGACAATGTGATACAGATACATACGCAAGGGAAATGTACGCATTAGGCAAATTGTATAATGATGCGTTGATAGGGATTGAAACTAATTTTGACACTCATCCAGTTAAAGAATTGGAAGGGTTAGGATATTGGCATCAATACAAAAGGGAAATCATAGACAGCACGACAAATGAAAAGCAGGATAAGCATGGATTCAGGACTACAACTATTACAAGGCCTGTAATCATTGACGATTTAAAGGCAGTAGTAAGGGAAAGCATTGAATTGGTTAATGATATTCCTACTTTACATGAAATGCTCACTTTTGTACGTAATCCATTAACAAACAAACCAGAGGCACAGAGCGGCAAGCATGATGATTTGATTCTGGCGTTGGCTATTGCATACCATGTGAGAGGTCAAATGTGGACTACTATTGATGAGGATAGCTTGCAGGATGGTAATAGAGAATATGACGATGAGGATTCTGAAAATCAGAAATCTAAGTCATGGTTTAATTAAAGAAGCAAAGGAGATTTATTGATATGGTTAGTATATGGTTTATCATTCTGTTCATTTTATTATATGGCATTTCAATATTCATGGCATTATATATCGGTTATCATTCCGGCAAGAAACCAAAGCAATCGAACGAATACACTTCAATATTTGATAATGTGAAACTATTTATTGAAGATAAAATTGACGAACTTCGCAATAAAGCATTTCTGAATAAAGAGGATAATAAACCAAAACTGTCATACTTTGATTGAGTGTACCTATTCTTTGATGAATCAGCAGAAATAAATATTAATAAGAACAATGGGAAAAGAAGGAGTAAAGCACATGGCTTATACAGCTTATACTGACAATGAAGCTATGAGTAAGGTTGACATAGGTAAAAAAGGCTCACAAAAGAGCTATGAGAGCGATATAACAGGTAAAAATCCGATGAATCCTGCACAGATGGCATATGTTCAGGAGGCAACCACGCAACAGAATCAGGCTGAAAGTTGTACTAAGCGTGAAGAAGCCGAGCAGTACTGGAAGGATGAATACCTTGCATTTGTAGGTAAACAATGGGATTTATCTATTGCTCCGAGAAGTAATGAAAGCAAGAAGCGTCACCCGAACGCTATAAATAATTTTATTCTGCCAACGATAATGAACATTGTGGATGGACTTACTGTATCAATGCCGGAGGCAATAATAAGCGGAAGGGAAACTTCTGACGATGTTGCAGCCGAAAAACTGAACGATATTATTTCATTTATTTTATACAAGAATAAATTCAGGCAGGAATGGAAATCCATAGTGTTGCAAGGCATACAACATGGCTTGTTTATCGGTGCTGTGTTATGGGATTCTCATTGGAGCGGCGGTAAAGGGCCGAAACGGTGGGTAGGTGATATTCGTGTATTACATCAGAAGAAAGAGGAAATATTCTTTGACCCTGCAATACTTGATTTAGAAGTGCGATTACAGGAATGTGGCTACATAAACCGTAAATTTAGGAAAAAACTTACTTATTTCAAAGAGTTATTTCCCGAAATGGGAAAATTCGTAATTCCGGGAATTGACATATATGCTGATGATGATATGCAGGAAGAAGGGGATAATCCTGAGCAGGCAACATTGATTGAGAACTGGCACAAGGGAACTCCCAAATTCGTATCCAAGTATTGGAAAGAGCGGTTTTTGGAAAAGGCAGATGAAGCCTATGCCAAAAACGATACATATAAAGCAAAAGAATATGAGGATATGGCAAAGGGCATTTTAAAGGGCGTTCATTGCGGCTATATTGCCGGAGAAATCCTTCTTGATTATATTCCTTATTGTTATGAGGATGGCCTATATCCATTCGTTTATAAGGTGCTTTACAAAGACCAGAAGAATCCTTATGGATTTGGTGAGGAACGCAACATAATCATGCCGCAGGTGCTATACAATGCGGCTGATGAGATAGAACTTGATGCAATGTCAAGGGAAGGTTTAGGCGGTGCATACTACGATAAAGGCTCAATAAGCAAGGCACAACTTGAAAACATAATTAATTTTGGTTCGCAAAGTGCGGCATGGTTTGAGGTAAACAGCAAGGATGGCATAAGAGAACGCACAGGAACTAATACGCCACAAAGTTTATTGTTGTTCAAGGAAAATAAAAAGAAAATCATAGACACAACTTCACAAAATACTGCAATCATGCAAGGTGAAAGTCCAGGTGCTAACGTGCCTTATGCCTCAATATCTGAATTGGGAGCAAGGGCAGATGTGCGTAATAAGGGCAAGGAAGAAATTCTTGAAGATTTTCTTATAGATACTGTTCAACTTATGATATCGAGAGCAGGTCAATTTTATGACCATGACAGGGAATATCTGATTCGTGGCAATAAGTCCAATGCAATCAAAACACTTATATACAATGCGATAAAGCGGATAACGGAAATGCAGAATCCACAAGAGCAAATACTTGCAATGCAGCAGGTTGTTTCCATTATACAGACTATGAATGCAGATAATGAAGCAAAATTCGGCACATTCAATAACAGCGAGATTAAAAAAACATGGGAACGAGAAGATGGACAGATGGAAGAATATGTACCTGAATTTGATTTAAAAATCAAGGTTCAGGATGAAAGACCGACAAGCAGAAGGTACTATGAACAAATGGCAATGGCGTTGTTTGGGAGAGCAATCGGTGTAAAAGCATTTTGGGAAACAATCAACAATGGGAAGTTCCCACCAATAGAAGAAATAATAAAAGAGTTAAACGAGATGCAACAGGCACAGATGGAGGCTGCTATGCAGGCACAGGCAGCAAAACAAGCACAGTCACAGAATAAACAGCTTGATTCTAAAGACATGAATCAAGCAAACAAAGTCATTGCACAGGAAATACCACAATAATCTGATTCATACTGTAGACACCATACAGTTTGAAAATAAATATCACAGGAGCATTAAATATGTTTGAAAATGACGAAAATCCTTCAAGGACACCAATTGAGGAACAAGTCGAAGAAGTAAATTGGAATTTGGATGAAATTAAAATTCTCGAAGGTGACATTAAGCTAAAGGACACAGACAAAGGCTTATCTGCATCTGGAGATGATGGTTCAGGAGTAGTTAATCCTGAGGAAGAAGAACTTGATTTAGACCTTACTTTTCTTGGGAAACCAACAAGATTAAAGAAAAAGGAAGCTAAAGAGGTTCTACAAAAGGGCATGAATTACGACCACATAAAGCAAAAAGCTGAATCGGCCGAAACAGAACTTGCTAATTTGAGGCGTGAGATTGCCGAAAGAGAGCTTGCGGAACAGAAAAGGAAAATCATTCAAGAACTTGCAGAGGAAACAGGATTAGACCCTGACACATTATCTACAAGGATCGAGAATCATCCAGAAGTCCGGCAAGCGAAGAAACTTCTCGAAGAAAGGCAAAGAGAGATTGAGCGGCAAAAGATTGAAATGAAACGCATGGAAATCATAGCTCAACAGAAGGAGAGCCTTAAAGCAGCTCCATACTTTGCGGAAATTGAGAAAGAAGCGGATGAGATAGTTAAGAACAATCCGCAAACCGATTACTTGACAGCATTCGATTATCTATATGGTAAGGCATTGCGAACAGGGAAACTTGATGCAATGAAAAGCGAAGTCAAGAAGGCAACAGAAAAATCTGTAATAGCGGATTTTCAGGACAGGCAGAAAAGAGGCTATGTTGGAACATCGGATTCAAGTAGTGCTGATTCGATAGACATTAACAAAGTGTTGGACAGGCAAGCGATTGAACTGTCAAATGTTTTTGGCAATGACCCGAAAGACATAGCAAAATACGTTAAAACACATTCAAAAAAATAAGGAGATGATTTTTAATGGCAGGACAAGGATTTAGATGGGCAGGTAGAAGGCCACCTACTATAAGGGAATATTATATTCCTTCCGCAACAGCAATAGAGAAGGGCGAGCCTGTTAGTTTTACACAGGGAACAGGTGTAATTGTTCTTGCAGGGCCGACAGACTTTGATGACCCTATACTGGGTGTAGCAGCTAAATTCTTTGGCTGTGTTGCTTAGTAATAAGCAACAAAGAATTTCTTTAATTGCAAGAACCCTAAACCTTTATAGGCATGGGAATTTGCAGCAAAGCAATCAATAAATATATATAGTCCAAGGAGGATTATAGAAATGGAAATATGGAAAGACATCGAACAATACAAAGGATTTTACCAAATATCTAATCAAGGCAGAGTTAGAAGTCTTGATAGAATATTGGAACACATTAATCCATTGACTGGCGGGAATGTTGTAAGAAAAGGGAAAGTGCTTAAACAAAGAGTTCTATCATGTGGGTATAGTTATATTAATTTATGTGTGAATGACACAAGACGTCATTATAGAGTACATCGATTAGTAGCCCTTGCATTTATTCCAAACCCAAACAACAAACCGCAAATCAATCACAAGAATGGTGTAAAAACAGACAATAGAGTGCATAACCTTGAATGGGCAACATCGTCTGAAAACATACTTCATTCTTTTGCCAATGGATTTTCAAAAACAGTTAATAAAAAATCTATCCTTTGTATTGATAAAAACATAAGTTTTGAATCATCTTATAAAGCCGCAGAATGGCTTAATAATTATAAGTTTAACAATACAAAACTTATAAAACCAGTAGCTGATAAATTAAGATTATGTGCTTCTGGTCAAAGAAAAATTGCTTATGGATTCAGATGGAAATTTATTGATTGAATGTTCAACGACTAGTGCATATGCACGTAGGACTCAAGCGAGTTCGAAATGGGAACTTCCTTGGAAACAAGGAAATAAGACATAGTCTCATCTTACGGGAAACCGTAAGCAGCTTTAAAAAGCGGGCGTAATATAGCGAATTACGTTGAAGATTTTGGAAGCACACGACGGTTCTACTTCCGGCAGGGATAGCGGCAACTGGATTGAATTGGTTGTCAATGATGCTGATGATTGCATTTTCAGGCACAAAGCGGCTAAGGCATACACCTTGACAGGTGGAAGTACGACAACTGCGGTTGATTCCAGTTTGTTACCACAGACTGATAATTTTTGGATTGGCGGTGCAATCAAGATAATTTCATGTGCGGCTGATTCTTCGCTGAATGGCAGAGTCGTCAAGATAAGCGATTCCACAGGTGCAACTGGTTCATTGGCCCTTGCGGAAACACTTCCGGCGGCATTAGCCTCAGGAGATACGATTTATCTTTGCCCGGGATATATGGCTCATAATCACATCGGTTATGACCTTGATTCCGATGCAATGAATCCTAACTTTGATGCTGATGGCGGTACGGTGCTTGAACTGTATGACACCGACCCTGACAACATGACCATGTACTTCAAGTTTAAGAGAAGTTCCGTTACATCATAAGTGATGTAATAAGCATTATGGTTATGGCTGTAAGTACGTAATTTAACTAACAAAACGATAGGAGATGATTTTAATGGCATTGACCGAAGCTCAATTTATTGCTCTTGAGGGCAATATAAGAAAAACATGGGATGCTTTTTTCAAAAGTCCACAGCAGAAAACATTCATAGACGAATTATATAATGTTGTGACTGGCGATATGGCACAGTTTACAGATTATACGCTTGGGGCGCCTTCCAGAATGAAGCCCTGGACAGGCAATGTTGCCTATGACACATTAGAGGAAGGTTACTCCAAACAGTATAGGGCAAAGAAATACTCAACTGGTATTCAGATTGATAAAGACCTGTATGAAGATAGGGAATACACTCAGATAAAAGCAAGGGTAAACAACATAGCGTTTGGCGTTTATAAGACCTTAATTTATCATGGTGTGGATATTTTCAACAATGCTTTTTCAACAACCAATACCGGCCCTGATGCTGCTGCTTTATGTTCAGCAAGTCATTATACTGTGCCTGGCGTTGCTGCACAGACTAATACCGGAGTGCTTGATATGTCATACGCCAACCTCGAAACTACCCTAAGGGCAATGGAGGATTGGGAGGATGACAAGGGTGATAAGATGCTCATACAGGGTAATCTTGTGATAGCCGCTCCGTATTGGAGAGATACCTGCAAGAAGTTGTTTGGTGCTGACAAAGAGGCGTTTGTAGCCGACAACCAGCCTAATGTTTACAAGGATTTTGAATTTATAATTCATCCTTTAATCAATGGCAAGAAGTGGTTTGTTGCAAACAAGGAAATTATGAAGGGCGGTTCAGGACTTAACTGCTTTATGAGGAAAGACCCTCGTAATCTTGAAAGAGATGGAGATGCGGCAAAAGGTGACTTCAATACCGAAAAACTTTCTTGGAAAGCAATCGGCAGGTATGTAATGGGTTGGACAAATTGGTTCTTCATTTATGGGCAGAATGCAGCATAAGCAAGAACTAAGACACAAACATAAACAAAACACAAACAAATATATTGATGGGAGCGGTTTAATGCCGCTCCTGCTCTTAAAAGGAGAGTGTCAATATGAGCCAACAATATACTCATTTTAACAAATTATCCGTAGTAAATTCCTTAGCTGTAGGTGCAAAAGGTTCGGAAAAAGTTGTTGCTGATGCGTATGGTAGAATGTATCTTAATTTTGAGCCTGGTAATCAATTTTACGTTGATTCCGGTGTAGGTTCAAATAGCAATGATGGATTGACTTGGGCAACAGCATTTGCAACGATAGATTACGCTATAGGCAAATGTACTGCAAATAACGCTGATATTATTTGGGTAGCTCCAGGGCATGTAGAAACAATTACTGGAACAAGTATTGTTGCTGATATTGCAGGCATAAGCGTTATTGGTATTGGTACAGGTTCATTGAAACCGCAAATTAAGCACAATCATGCTGATGCAGAAGTTAGCATTACAGCAGACAATGTAACTTGGTAGGGTATAAGGCATAGTGCTGATGTAACCGATGTCAAAGTGGCAATCGAAATTGAGGATGGTGCTGATTACTGTACTGTCCGAGATTGTGTGTTTGACGTTGTAACTACTGGAACGGATGAATTTCTTGTATCAGTAAGGACTAACGATGCCTCAAACAATGCTTTGATTGAAAACAACTACTTTGACATGGGTATTGCAGCCGCAGTTGCAGCTATATCCTTCACTAAGGATACAGACAGTACGATTGTGCGTGATAACATTGTTCAGGGTGATTATTCAACTGCTTGTATTAATGGCATTACCACGTTATCAACTAAGTTACTGATTGAAAAAAATCTTCTCATTAATGGTGCAACAGGCAATATCGGGACAGAGCCGGGCATTGAGCTTGTGACAGGTTCCACCGGCATAATTAGGGATAACGACATCATGTGTAATCTTGGGACAATGATTGCTTCAATCGTTGCAGATACTTGCATACTTTACAGGAACTACTACAATGAGGACTTGAACCCCGGAACGGGCGCTGTTATGGGTACTGCTTCGGCGAACGACTAATAACTGATAACACATACACAAAAGGGGGATTAAATCCCCTTTTTGTATTTTATTACGACAATAATTTCAAAGAGAGGGAGAGTGAATATAAATGAGTTTGATAGCAGGTTTAAACAGTACATCAAAAGTGACTGACATAAGGGTAACGACTGATGGTAAGATAAAGGTTCAAGCTATATCTGATGGTGATGCTCCTTCTGCCTCACAAACACGCCCGAATAATACTACTGCATATGCGGCAGGTGATGTTGTAGGTACAGATGCGGCAACAAATATGACATTCAGTAATGTTGTAACCATATCAGGCGCAAAGATTTTAATACCATGTGTATTTTTACGTGTAGATGTATCAGCAATTCCGGCAGGGATGGGAATGTTTAAACTTCATTTATTTAATGCCGCTCCAACAGCTATAACAGACAATCTTGCATGGAGTTTGGCAAATGACGATAGAGGAAAATATTTAGGATATATAACGCTGAATACGCCTATTGATGTAGGTGGCACATTATGGTCACAAACACCTGATGCCAATTATGCGTGTAAACTTGCGGTAGGTTCAACCACATTATACGGACAACTTGAAACGGTTGCGGCATATACACCGACAGCACAAGCGGTAAAAACCATAACATTTTGCGCATGGGTGGTGTGATGAGATGCATCCAGCAATTTTACAGGTACTTATGAACCGACCAATAATCCCCTCATCCTGCCGCCCGTCCCTGCTCATGATGCAGCATGGGGCGAAACGTGGCAGCGTGAGCTACAGCCTGACTAATCTGGTGAGCAATGGCGATTTCAGTAACGGTACAACGGGGTGGACTACATCTAATTGCGGCATAAACAATGTTGCAAATGAGGGAGTATCCCTTGCTACTGCATTTACGGGAAGGGCAATATATAAAGTTCCGATTGCGGCTAATAATGCTTATTTTGCAATTATAACTATAAAAGGCGACACAAACTCAAATGCTATTGCTGTCGGTGATGATACTAGTTATGGGTATAATGCAACTACTTATACTGCAATAGGTAATTACCAAAAGTTACCTATTGTAATTTTGCAAAGTTCGAGTAATCAGACTAAATCTTATATAGCACTACAAGATAATCGTGCAGCAGGTTGGACGAATTTTTATCTCGATAATTTAATGACATACAATCTCACCACTCCAATGGGTGCAGGTAATACAACAACTGCCACAGAAATGGCAGACATCCTCACGCAATCAGGTGAAACATACTGGGACGGTGCGAAAACGCTTCTTTGCAATCCTTCAAATAAATATTTCGACTTCGACTATTCCGGCAACAACAGACCGCTCAAAATGTACAATTTCGCATACACCACAGCAAGCGGTTGGAATGGGAATTACCTTGTACTGGACGGGACGGACGACTATTTGCGGCGTGTGCTTTCAGCAGCAATAGCAGACGGGACAGCGTATAGTGCAGGACTGGTATTCAACATAGCGGCGAACAAGACCGCAATGTCGTTGCACACAGGTTCAACGGTGGCGATGATACTGGGATTGGATGCAAGCGGTTATGTTACAGCAACGACATACAAGACTGATGGTACAGCGTACACAGCTACAGGCAATGTAAGTTACGCAGGCAAAAACGTTATGGCAACGGTGGTAATGGACACAGCGTCCAACCTGTTATCGCTATATGTCAATGGTAGTTTTGTTGCATCGGCGGCTGCAGCGGCAACGGTACGGGGATTCAGTACGGTATCGGTAGGCCGGAATGCGGCAGACAGCGCATACACAGCATTAAGCAAAGGCATGAATTTCCTTAACACTAAAGCATTGACGGGTTCGGAAGTGGCGGGATATTACCACGGCAACAAGAAGTTTTTCGGGATATAAGGAGGCTATTATGGCGGAATTAGTATATGTGATGGCGTTAACAGCCGACATGGACGCGGCAGGGGTAGATACAGCAGGCATCAGGGTAACAGGGGATTATGGTATAAAGCACATCAATTTGCTGCCGGCGGATATCTGGAACTCGATAAGATTCGATGTCCGATTCCTGGCATTATCGCAGGCGGATACGGATGACGGGCTGAAAGAGGAAACCCTTGCGGACTGGTTCGCGGCAAAGCAGGCAATCCTTCAAAGTGAGCAGGACGCATTGGAGAATCTTCTTTTAGGGGAAATGGGGGTGTAGATGATGACAAAGCGCGAATTTCTTTCAAAAATGCTTTTAAAAAATAAAATCACGCAGGAGCAGTATGACAATGGTATCGCCAACATCGCGGCAAAAGAAGCCGTCATCAAGGACATGCAGGATGGCAAGCTGACCACATCGGCAAAGAAGGCGGCGGC